>ENA-OREB01000216-OREB01000216.1-marine-metagenome-genome-assembly--contig:-NODE-216-length-30011-cov-4.016035_pt1 | contig 30011 bp, 27 predicted proteins | sample MGYA00248625_ERZ508552 | MGnify/ENA primary metagenome ERZ508552 (study PRJEB26219, sample SAMN06267888) | marine metagenome | isolation source: Monterey Bay, California, USA | place: USA:Monterey Bay...
CGCACGGAGCCCACAACACGTGGCAGAGCCAAACCCTTGTGCAGGACAGGGTTCATGAAAAACAAGTCAGCCAGTCTTTCACTTGGGACCATCCGAATGGAGACGAAGGCCCATCCATGCTTCAAGACATGGCCCAGGCCTTGCACCGGGGGCCCATCCATGTGAATTGTCCGTTTGACGTCCCCCTTTATCCCAAAGGGAAACAGCAACACAAGGCGGTGAGCCCCCCGCAACGCCCTTCACAACCCGTAAATCCAGATTGGAACCGGGCCTTGCAAGCCCCGCCGGATTGGTTTAGATCCCGTTTGGAAGCAGCAGCAAACGCTGGAGAAAAGGTGCTCTTGCTCGGTGGCACGCAACCTGTTCCCCTCTCTGTGTCCTTCCTCAGGTGTTGGAGCCGTTTTGCGCTCATTGCCGGCGACAGTACCAGCGGCCTTTTTGTGCATGGCGTACCCGCCATATCTGCCTGCGACCGTTGGCTAACTGCCTGGCAAAAGGGCGGGCGCCCGTTGCAAGACATGGCACCAGACCTTGTGGTCACCTTTGGTGCGCCTTTGGTGTCCCGACGCTTGCGGGATGCCCTCGCCACCCTCGACTTTGAACACCTCCACTTGGGACCTTCTGGAGCAGAGCCACAGGCCTTTGCGCGCCCTCCCCGAGCTGTTCTCTGCGACGTGAACGCTGCCCTCGAAGCTGGCGCAGCCGCATTCAAGTCAAGGAATGACACCCCCATAGCCAGCGATGTCGAAACATGGCAACGCACTTGGTGGGACTTGGAAGATGGACTGCGCGCTGCCCACAACACGGCTGTAGATGCCGCACCGTGGAGTGATCTGCGGGCACACCGCTGCCTGCACCAGTCCATCCCCAAAGGCTGGGACCTGCATCTGGGCAACTCTACTCCGGTGCGTTATGCACAGCTTTTCGAAGCCAGCGACCCACACCCTTGGTCCAACCGAGGAGTGGCCGGCATAGACGGCTGTAACTCTACCGCTGTCGGATCTGCCCTTGCCGGGCGCCCCACCGCCCTCATCACAGGTGAGCTGGGATTCTTGTACGACGCCAACGCCTTTCACATTCAACCCCTGCCCCAATCCCTGCGGATTGCTGTGATCCACAATGGCGGCGGTGGGATTTTCAGATGGATTGATGGTCCTGCGGAAACCGGACTTTTGGAAAGCCACTTCGAGTGGCAGCACTCAACGGACCTGCGTCCCTTGTGTGAACTGCACGGTCTGATTCACCACCGCATCCACGATGAAGCGGGGCTGCAAGAAGCCTTGCGCAATTGGTGGGCCCCATCTCCTGCACCCCAAGTTTTGGAAATCCTCACTCCCGGTGCTGAAAGTGCAGCGGCATATGCCCGCTACATGGAGGCCGTCTGCGTGTAAATTTGCGGCCGTGCCAGCGGCTTCATGGCTTCCATTAGAACATCCATGGCCCCGGCGTTGTCAATCTCCAAAGCGCAAAACATGGCGAACGCAAGACAGTGGGAAGAAATTCATCCCTTCGAGGACATCCGGTTTGAATTCTGCGAGGGCATTGCCCGGATTACCATTGACCGCCAGCAGGTCTACAATGCGTTTCGCCCAGAGACGAACATGGAAATGCTCGAGGCCATGGACATCGCGAGAGAGCGCCAGGACATTGGCGTTGTGGTGTTAACGGGTGCGGGAGACAAGGCCTTTTGCAGTGGCGGAGACCAAAATGTGAAGGGCACGGGGGGCTACATCGGAGGAGATGGTGTGCCCCGATTGAATGTGCTGGATTTGCACAAGAAAATCCGCTCTTTGCCGAAGCCTGTAATCGCAGCGGTCAATGGATATGCCATCGGAGGCGGACATGTGCTGCACGTGGTCTGCGACCTCACCATCGCTTCTGAGAACGCCATTTTCGGACAAACCGGCCCCAAGGTCGGCAGCTTTGATGCCGGGTTTGGTTCGAGCTACCTCGCCCGCCACGTGGGTCAAAAGAAGGCCCGTGAAATCTGGTTCCTCTGTGAGCAGTATTCCGCAAAAGAAGCCGAGTCTATGGGGCTGGTCAACACTGTGGTCCCACTCGAGAAGCTCGAGGAGACCTACGTCAAATGGTGCAAAACGATCATGAAGCGTTCCCCATTGGCCCTGCGCATGATCAAGCGCGGCCTCAACGCCGAGCTTGACGGCCAGGCAGGATTGATGGAGTTCGCCGGAGACGCTACCCTGATGTACTATCTGATGGAAGAGGCCCAAGAAGGAAAGAACGCCTTCCTCGAAAAGCGGGATCCCGACTTCCAACAGTACCCCAAGTTCCCCTGAGGAACATGCTGAGAGACTTCATACAGGCTGCGCGACTGCGCACACTGCCCTTGGCCAGCGCCTGCGTCATGACAGGCGGGGCTTTGGCTGCTGCTTCTGGCGTTCCGCAGGCGCGCTTCGCCCCTTTGTTTGCCGGTTGTTTGTCCACGGTCATCTTGCTTCAAGTACTGGCCAATTTTGCCAATGACTTGGGCGACTTTGCCAACGGAGCAGACCGGGCAGAAGGCCACCAACGCAGCGACCGGGCGGTGGCCTCTGGCCGCATTTCACCTGCCCAAATGAAGCGGGCCACGATCGCAACCGCGGTGTTGGCCCTGTTGGTGGGCATCGCTACAGTGCTGATGGCTGCTGGAGACCACATCACGACCGTGCTCTTTTGGATCGGTACAGGGGTGCTGTCCATCGGCGCTGCTTACACCTACACCGCCGGTGACCGCCCCTACGGGTACAGCGGTTTGGGCGACATCAGTGTGCTGGTCTTCTTTGGGGTGGCGGGGGTAGCGGGCACTGCAGCACTCATCGCTGGAACGTTTGACGCCTTGTGGCTCCTTCCTGCCTTGAGTGTCGGGCTGCTCAGCGTTGCCGTGCTCAACCTCAATAACTTGAGGGACCATGTGACGGATGCGGCTACAGGGAAACACACCCTGGTCGTGCGCATGGGTTTTGACCGCGGCAAGGTTTACCATGCGCTGTTGGTGTGTGGCGCTTGGGCTGCCTTGTTGGCGTTTTGGGCGCTGGATGCCGACGGTCCGTGGCACGGAAAGCTGTGGTACGGGTTGTTTGGCTTGGTTCACCTCAAACACCTGGCTTTTGTCTTTCGCACGCAAGAACCCGGCGAGCTGGATGGTGAACTCAAAAAAATAGCCCTCAGCACCTTCGCCATTTCCTTGTTCTTTTTCTTGAGCGCGACCGCATGAGAGGTTTTGACATCCGCATAGTAGAACGCACGCTTCAATTCAAACAGCCTGCCGGCACTTCACGGGGTGTGCTTACGGACAAGCCGAGCTTCTTTGTCGTGGCCCAAGATGTCGATGAAGACGGCCGCATTGGAATCGGCGAATGCAGCTTGATTCCCGGGCTTTCTCCCGAAAGTGTGCCGAGGGCCAAGATGGAGCTCAAGAAACTGGCAGCTTCAGGCACGCTCGACCCCAAAGCCATGAGCCTGCAGTACCCTGCGGTCCGGTTTGCCGCCGAAACGGCGTTGATCGACTTGCTCAACGATGGTGACCGGACATTGTTTCCCGGCCCCTTTACAGAAGGACAGCCCGTCCCCATCAACGGCCTGATCTGGATGGGCGACCACGACAGCATGGTCCACCAAGCCGCTGCATTGATCGAGCGCGGTTTTGACACCCTCAAGCTCAAGGTTGGGGCATTGGACTTCGAGCAAGAATTGGAATGCCTGAGCGCCATTCGCGCCTTGGCGCCTTCCGGCGAAGTGACCCTGCGTCTCGACGCCAATGGCGGACTGGACTGCGATGACACAACGGTGACCTTGCGCAAACTGGAGCGGTTGGCTGCATTTGACATTCACAGCATGGAACAACCCGTTCGTCCTGGACAATGGAAGAAAATGCAGACCATCTGCTCGGATTCTGCCATCCCCATTGCCCTCGATGAGGAATTGATTGGCGTGCATGATACCACACTGCGCCGCAACATGTTGCATGTCATCCAACCGGCCTTTGTCATCTTGAAACCGAGTTTGATTGGCGGTCTGGTCGAGGCCAACCACTGGATTGACCTCGCTGCAGAAGTCGGAGCCCAATGGTGGGCCACCAGCGCATTGGAAAGCAACATTGGCCTGAACGCCATCGCACAATGGGCGGCGGATGCCACGCTAGAGGAGGCCACCAAGATTCCCCAAGGGCTGGGTACGGGCAGCCTTTTTTCAGAAAACATCCCTTCGCCATTGGTGGTGGAAGGGGGCACCCTCCGCATGGCGCAATCGGGCAGTGGGGCCAACCCTGGTCCGCACACCTGGGACATCACGTCCATCCTTTCATGAGCGAATTTTGGCGCATCTCAGCGGAAGGCCGTTTGCAAGCACCGTCCGGAGATGCTGCATGGACCGAAGGCTTTCTTGCCGCCAAAGACCAATGGACCAAGGCATGCCCGATGGCGCTCACCTCTGGATCAACAGGCCAACCTGTCGAGCATCGGTTTTCCACGGAAGCCGTCCTCGCCTCCGCCGAGGCAACAGCACAGCATTTTGGGTTGGACCACCCTGACGTGGAAACGGTCGCAGCTTGGTCTGCGCTGCCGGCCGCAGGAACAGGCGGGCGCATGATGGTCTGGCGGGCATTGGCATTGGGTTGGGACCTCACCGTTTCAAGGCCAGCCGCCGCTCCTGCTGTTCCCCCCGTTGCTGTCCCGCATGGGCGGTATCACTTTGCGGTGGCCACTCCGTTGCAAGCAAAGCACCTAATGGACTCCGGTCAACTCCACCGGTTTTCCATCCTGCTTCTGGGCGGAGCACCGGTTTCTCCAGTCCTTGAGGCGGCATTAGAACAAGCCGCGCTTCAAGCCAGATGCCGCATTTATCATGGTTTTGGAATGACGGAGACCTTGACGCACGTGGCCACACGCAGCTTGGGCACAGAGGCCTACACCGCTTTGCCCGGTGTCGAAATTGGCACTGCGGCTTCCGGGGCGTTGACCCTTGACATCCCCCGGCGTGGAGTGCAGCAGCTCGTCACAAAAGACGCCGTTGAAATCCTGCCTGCACCTGCCAGGGGAGACGTTGATGGTCCTCAGTTTCGCTGGCTAGGGCGGCTCGATGACGTCATCAATTCGGGAGGACTCAAGTTTCATCCCGCGACACTGGAGCGGCGGTGGTCTTCCCCGTTAAAAGCCACATTGGGCGACAGAAGGTGGTTTGTCACAGGAAGGCCGGACCACAGCCTCGGAGTCCGAGTCACCCTCGTGGTGGAAGGCCCAAACAACAGCACCCTGGAGGCCGCAGTTCTCGATGCCCTCGCAGATGAGGGAAATGCCCGTCCACGTTCAGTAGAGTTTCAGCAGCATTTTACAGAAACCGCTTCGGGAAAAGTCCGCCGTAACTGAAGCCTTTGCATCTTCGCCCCCATGACGCTACCTCGCCTCGTATTTGCCACAAGAAACCCCGGTAAGGTCAAGGAGATCGCCGAACTCCTCGCAGCCCATTTCACGGTAGTGGGACTCGATGAAATCGGTTGCCACGAGGACGTCCCCGAGACCGCAGACACCATCGAAGGCAACGCCATCCAAAAGGCGGAATATGTGAAAACCCACTATGGCGTGGATTGCTTTGCGGACGACACTGGACTGGAAGTCAATGCGCTAGATGGAGCCCCCGGGGTCTATACCGCGCGCTATGCTGGCCCAGAAAAGGACGCCAACGCCAACATGAACAAGCTGCTCGACGCCCTTCAGAATGAACCCGACCGCGGTGCCCGTTTCAAAACCGTCATCGCCTTGACCTCTGACGATGGCACCCACACTTTTGAAGGACTGTGTCCTGGGGCCATCGCTTTGCAACGCAGTGGCGCCGACGGGTTTGGCTACGATCCGATCTTCATTCCGGACGAGGCCACTTCCACTTTTGCCGAAATGGCTGCAGACGAGAAAAACCGCATCAGTCACCGCGGCAAAGCCGTGAGGGCCATGGTCGCGAAACTCAAGAACGGCGGTTGACAATGATTCATTGAGACCTTCGTCAGATTCGACATCTGAACTTAGGTTTGTACATGTTCTGTGCTGTGCAGAGCTTAGACTGAGGAAACATCAAGATGAACTACCTCGATTTCGAAGAGCCCATCCGCCAATTGCGCGAACAGCTCGAACAAGCCCAGGACATTGATGGTCAAGGCCAGGTCGACATGCAAAGCACTGTGGCCGACCTCGAGCAAAAAATCGGGGCAATCAGCGAGGAGATTTATGCCAACCTCACCCCTTGGCAACGGGTTCAAGTTTCGCGTCATCCCGACCGTCCCTACACCCTCGATCACATCGAATCCCTTACCGATGGACGTTTCATGGAACTCCATGGCGACCGGAATTGCAAGGATGACAAAGCCATGGTGGGGGGCTTGGGCATGATCGACGACCTCCCGGTGATGTTTGTCGGCCAGCAAAAAGGAGCCAACACCAAGTTGCGTCAGTACCGCAACTTCGGCATGGCCAACCCCGAAGGCTACCGCAAGGCCCTGCGCCTCATGAAGCTGGCCGAGAAATTCAACCGTCCTGTGATCTGTCTGATTGACACCCCCGGAGCATATCCTGGATTGGAAGCTGAAGAAAGAGGACAAGGTGAAGCCATTGCCCGCAACCTGATCGAAATGATGCAGTTGCGTGTCCCTGTCATCTGCGTGGTGATTGGAGAAGGAGCCTCAGGTGGCGCACTGGGCATCGGCATTGGTGACCGCGTCCTCATGATGCAGCACACTTGGTACTCGGTCATTTCGCCGGAATCATGCTCGAGCATTTTGTGGCGCTCATGGGACCACAAAATGAAGGCCGCAGAGGCCCTCAAGTTGACCGCCGATGACATGCTTGGAAACAAGCTCATCGATGGCATCATCCCCGAGCCTTTGGGCGGTGCCCACAATGACCGAGAGGCGGCATTTGCCTCTGTCAAAGAAGAGATTTTGAAGCACCTCCGCAAACTCCGAGTACAGAATCCCGACAAACGCATCGATGCCCGTATTAGAAAGTTCTCTTCTATGGGGGTTGTTCAGGCCTGATTGGCGTTTAAGGAACCCTTACTTTTGCCCGCGATACGATTCATGAAAATGCAGTACCCCCTTCGCCAAACTCTGGCTTTCCTCCTACCAGCACTCGCTCTTCTCCTCGCCCTTCCAGGCTGCGGAGGACTGGGTAAAATGGACAAGGCCATCGAAGAATTGAACCTCTCTATGGACCCCGAACCCCTCATCATGCAGGGCAGCGAGGTCGCATTGAGCCTATCTGGAACCTTCCCCGAGAAGTATTTCGCCAAAAAAGCCATCATCGAAGCCACCCCGGTTCTCGTGTGGGACGGCGGTGAAGCTGCCTTCAAAACGCAGGGTTTCCAAGGAGAAGATGCCGCAGGAAACTACATGGTGGTTCCTTTCAAGTCTGCCAAGTCCTTTGATTACAGCGCATCTGTTCCCTACCAAGAAGGCATGGAAGATGGTGCCAGACTCGAACTGCGCATCAGTGGTACCATGGGCAGCAAGTCCATGGACTTCACTCCTGTGGTGCTCGGCGACGGTGTGATCACCACCCCCAATTGGGTGCAGTCTGACGACCGGTTCGTGATGGGAAAAGATGATTTCCAGCGCGTGGTGTCTTACACCCAAGAGGCTGAGATCAACTATGACTACAACCGCTCGACTGTCCGCTCCGCCGAATTGCGGGACGACGACATGAAGGAAATGAAGGAATTCCTTTCGTTTGCTGCAGACCACGACAGCGTCATGCTCAAAGGAACTGCTGTCAGCGCCTATGCTTCTCCCGAGGGTGAAATCACCTTGAACGAAGACCTGGCTTTGGAGCGCGCCGAGAGCGCCAATGCCGCCGTCGCCAAACTGCTCAAGCGGGCCAAGATTGATACCGAGGACGGGTTCTTCGGGAACAATCCGAAAGGTGAAGACTGGGAGGGATTCCAGTCGCTCATGCGCGCCTCCAACATCGAAGACAAGGACCTCATCCTTCGCGTATTGTCCATGTACAACGACAAGAACCGCCGTGAGGAAGAGATCAAGAACATCGCCAAGACCTACCAGGAAATCGAAAAGGAGATCCTCCCCGCCTTGCGCCGCTCCATGGTCACCCTCCGCTATGACATTGAAGGGTATTCTGACGAGGAGCTGAAGGGTCTTGCGATGTCCAACCCAGACACTTTGACGGTAGAAGAAGTGCTGTACGCCGCAACGCTGTTTGAATCCAATGAGGACAAGCTGAAGGTGTATGAGGCGGCCAGCCGCGTGCACAGCGGTGATTGGCGCGCCCCCAACAACGAAGGCGTCTGCCTCATGGAAATGGGCAAGCTGAACCAAGCCGCTGACCGCTTCATGGCAGCCGATGAGCGTGGCGACAGCCCCATCATCAACAACAACCTCGGTGCTGTAGCCCGCATGAAGGGCAACCTCTCTGATGCCAAGCGCATGTTTTCTAGCGCTTCCGGCGCAGGGGATGCCTTGAAGTACAACAAAGCCATCTTGGCCATTCAGGAAGGCAACTACAGCCAAGCTGTCTCAAACTTTAGCGGTGAGAATACCGTGAATGCCGCATTGGCCAAGTTGTTGAACGGCGACGCCAACGGCGCCAAGACCATCTTAAACAACTCAGGCGACGAAAGCGCAGTGGCCCACTATGTTTTGGCCATCGCCAATGCCCGCCTCGGCAACAGCGCAGAAGCCAAGCAACACCGCGACATGGCCGTCCAAAAGGACGCCAGCCTTTCAGGAAAAGCGAGCTCCGACTTGGAGTTCCGCGATCTCGACTGAGCGGCAAACACCCCATTCAAAAAAGCCCCGGCCGCACATGCGGACCGGGGCTTTTTCGTGGCTCCTGTTTTATTCAAGGCCCCCTACACGCGGGGCGGCCCCCATGACCTGAACGCCTGCCAACAGACCATGCCGGCGGCCACCGACACATTCAAGCTGTGCTTGACGCCAAACTGAGGGATCTCCAGGACGCCATCCACAGCGGAGAGCACTTCTGGACTGCAACCGCGGACCTCGTTGCCCAGTACGACGGCCCAAAGGCTTTGTGGCGCCGGCGCCCAATCTTCCAAGTTCGTCGCTCCGCTGGCTTGCTCCAAGGCCAAGACCTTGAACCCTTTGGACTGGAGTCCTTTGATGGCTTCTACCGTGTGCTCATGGCCTTCCCAAGCCACATGCTCGGTCGCGCCAAGGGCCGTCTTGAGAATGTCGCGGTGGGGCGGACGAGAGGTGTACCCGCAAAGGTCCAACCCCTCCAACCGAAAAGCATCTGCAGTGCGAAATACAGAACCCACGTTTTGGGCGCTGCGGATCTGGTCCAACACAAAGCGCAACGGCATCTTGTCGGATGCCGCGAAGGCCTCTGCCGACAAGCGTGGCAAATCCTTCATGGCGGTTGCGCGGTGGCCTTCTGCCATCAGTACACCCGAATGTGGTAGGGCAAGCGGGCCTGAACGCGGTCTTGCGCCTTCAGGTTCACAAACGCCTCTACTTCCATCATGGCCTGAACGGCGTCATCGGGCACACCTGCGGCTTGCGCCATGGCCGACATCTGGGCCACTCCGGTGAAGTCGGAAATGAACTTTTCGAAGGGGTCGATGGGCTCTGGGAACTCCATCAAATCAAAGTTGTCCAAGCGGGCCATGTCGGCCGCCATCTCAATGGCATCCTGCAGGTTGCCCATGCCGTCGACCAACCCCTTGTCCATGGCGTCTTGGCCTGTCCAGACTCGGCCGCGGGCCACGGCATCCACCGCCTCCACAGACATGCCCCTTCCTTCGGCCACGCGACCAATGAAGGAATCGTAAATCTTGGTCACGGACGCATTGACGGCGGCCAAGGCTTGCCCTTGGATGGGCGTGTGCATGGATGCCGCGTCGGCATGGTCGTGCAACTTCACGCCATCAAAGTCAAGTCCGATGCGCTCCTTGAGCAGCTTGCCTGCACTGGGCAAAACGCCAAACACTCCGATGCTGCCCGTGATGGTATTGGGCTGGGCCAAAATGTGGTCTGCCGCGCAGCTGATGTAGTACCCCCCGCTTGCGGCCAAATCACTCATGGAAGCCACCAGGGGCTTTCCTGCTTCTTTGAGCAAGACGGTTTCCCTCCAAATCACATCGCTGGCCAAGGCGCTGCCTCCAGGGGAGTTCACGCGCAAAACAACGGCGCCCACTGCGGGGTCCAACCTGGCTTCGCGCAACGCGCCAGCAATGCGGTCAGAGCCGATGGTGGCATCGTCGCCTTCACCGCTTTCGATCCCGCCAACGGCATACACCACGGCCACCGCTGTGGCCTCTGCGCTGGCGTCTGCCTCCTCTTCACTGTCCTCTTCCTCGTCCTGATCAACAGCACCCAATTCAATTTGAAGCTCCTGAATCAGGTCTTCGAAAGAATGGGGATTGTGGTATTGACCGTAGCCCGCAAGCATGGCATGGCTCGGTTCATCCTCGTTCTCGGCAGCTCCTTTTTCGAGCAGCAGGGCATGCAATTCGTCTTCATACATCAAGCCATCGACAAACCCCAGCTCCATGGCATCTGAGGGAACACGGATGCTCAAGTTGTTGATGTGCCCATCGAGGGCTTCCATGGTCATGCCCCGTGAAGCGGCAATGTCTCCACCCATCTGGGCCCAAAAATCTTCAAGCAAGGCCATGAGTTGCTCCTTGTTGGCTTCGCTCAGGTCATTTCTCAAGTACGGCTCAACCGCGCTCTTGTAAGTGTTGTCTGGACCGCGCACGACGGTCATTTCTACACCCAGGTCTTCGAGCATGCGCTTGTAAAACGTGGTTTCCATGCCCATACCGCGCATGTCCATCCCACCCTCAGGGTGCAGATAAACCTCATCGGCCACCGTGGACATCCAATAGGCGCCTTGGGTGTAGATCTCGCTCCAAGCGACAATCCATTTTCCAGAGGCCTTGAATTCCGCCAGGGCATCGCGCACTTCACCCAACATGGATGGGTACCCAGAAACCATGTCCGCTTGAATCAATATGCCTTCGATGTTGTCGTCCTCTGCAGCGCGCTCCATGTCGGCCAAGAAGTGATTGAGGCCCATCTGGGTTTCGGGTTCCATAGAACCAAACTGAATGGTAAAGGGCAACTCCATACCCCGCTCGGCCAATGGCGCATCGAACGTCAACAGAAGAACGGACCCCTCTTCGATGTCGGAACCGAATTCAAAGTCCATGTCTGAGCCATCGCCTGAACCTTCAAAAGCAGATGCCAGGCCTCCAACGAGGGCCCCAACAAAAATGAAAATGAGCAGCGATCCAGCGATGACCAAAGCGAGTGTGGAGCCGAGTAAACTGGCGAGGAATTGTTTTCCGAAATTCATGAGTGGTGTAGGGTGTGTGATTCGCTTCCCAGAAGGGCGCAAAGTTGAGGAAAATGAAAGGGTTGAAATGAGAAAATGGGTCAAATACGGGGCGGCTGCTTAAAACACGAATCTGAAATTCCAGACGCCTGTGACAATGGCCGAAATCAACAATCCCCCAAGGGCCAAAAAGAGGACCACAGCCAATGCCACTGCGAACCAGCCTAAGGTCCGGACCAAACCTTTCAAAAACTGAGGCAGTTGATTTGAAATGAAGCGGCTCCAACCGGCACGAAAGCGTTGCATTGACTTGGGGTTGTCAAACTCCGCTTTGGCCTTGAGCAGTTGATCTTCGACGGTTTCTTTGATCGCGTCCAACGTGACCGGATCTCCCTTCATGGCAACGCGATCGCTGGCCGACTTGGCCTTGGGGAGGAAAATCCACAGAATCAAGTAAAGGATGATTCCAATCCGCCCAATTCCCAAAACAATGAACAGGGCCCGAATCACAATAGGTTCTATGCCGATCCTGTGCGCGATGCCAGCAGACAGACCCGAAATAACGCGGTTGTCTGGATCGCGGAACAAGCGCCGCTTTTTCGGCCCTTGGGCGGACTTCTTGGCGGAAGGCCCGTCCTGCTCCTCTGGCCCTCTAAACTCACTGGGCGCACCCAGCTGGGCGCAGGCCTTCTCCACATCTTTGAGCGTGACCACAGCGCGGTGAGAGCCTTCCATGAATGTGGTAAACAACTCTGCGAATCGGTACTCCACTTCTTGAAGCACCTCCTCCTTGCCCTCAGTACCGCGCAGCACTTGCCTCAAGTCAGACAAGTAATCCTTGAGCTGCGTGTAGGCGGGCAATTCCACATGAAACAAAAGTCCACCGAGTGATATGTTGCGTGTTTCTACCATGGTTGTTCAATCTTGATTGGGCTGGGACAGGGAGTTCACGGAATCCACAAACTGGTCCCATGCCGCCTCCAATTCTTCCAGGACATTTTCGCCTTGCGGCGTCATGCTGTAGTATTTCCGGGGCGGTCCTGAAGGGCTTTCTGCCCAACGGTAAGTCAGGGTTTCCGCATTCTTCATGCGGGTGAGCAATGGGTAGACCGTGCCTTCAACCACCAATAGGTCTACGGCCTGAAGTGCTGCGACGATGTCAGACGTGTAAGCCTCTCCTTGACGCAGAACCCTGAGGATACACAGCTCCAAAACGCCTTTGCGCATTTGTGCCGTCGATGCTGCTGTTTCTTTCGTCATAAGGTGCAAGGATACATTGAATGCTTGGTACTTTGCAATACAAAGTACCTGATTTTACATATGTTCTCATCCTGAATTTCAAATGGATGGGCATTGAAGCGCAGGATTGAACAGGGAACACGACCTTTGCGCCGTGCGCATTCACATTGCAACCGGATCCAATCTTGGCGATAGGATCAACCACCTCGAAGAAGCCGACAGACGCATGGCGTTGCGCCTTGGTCAAGTGGTTCGGGTCTCTCCCACCTATCGCACAGGGGCCATGGGCATGGCACCGGGCACGCCCGACTTTTTGAACCGCATCTCTGAAGTCGAATTGAATGGCAATTGGGCAGACCAGCCCGAACAAGTGATGCAGGCCTTGCTCGCCATCGAACAAGAAATGGGCCGAATCCGCCAGCCCGAAGGCTACACCTCCCGGCCCATCGACCTGGACATTGTATTGTGGGGCAGCCGCACCATTGACTTGCCCGACCTGAGTATCCCTCACCCCCGGATGCTCAAGCGCCGATTTGTCCTCCAGCCTCTGGCCGATCTCGTCCCTGCGCAGCGCATTCCAAACGACGGAAGGACGGTGGCAGAATGTTTGGCTGACCTTCCGACGGATGTGCCCCAAATTGCGCCTTGGTCATGAGCACCCAGATTCCATACCGACACATTGTCATCGAAGGCGGCATAGGAGCAGGCAAAAGCACGTTGGCCAAAGCCCTCGCTGAAGCCCTTGACTCTGAACCTTTGCTGGAGCCTTTTGCAGACAACCCTTTTCTGGAGCAGTTCTATCTGGACCCGGCGCGTTATGCGTTCCCGGTTGAACTCAGCTTTCTCGCCCAACGCTACAAACAGGTCAAGGCCGCCTTGTCTGCACGCACCTTGTTTCGGGATGCCTTGGTCGCTGATTACCTGTTTGCCAAAAGCGATCTGTTCGCCAAAATCACGCTGCCCAAAACCGAGTACCAGCTGTTCCGCAACCTCTACGACGTGATGGCCGAGGGCATGCCACAGCCAGAGCTGGTCCTCTACCTCAAGCCGGGATCAGAGCGTCAACAGGCGCAAATTGCGGCGCGTGGCCGCAGCTACGAGCAGGACATCGACACCGATTACCTCGCTCGGCTCGAGAAGGCCTACGAGCGTCAATTCAAGCACGCCAGAGGGAGCCGGGTCATCTGGGTGGATACCTCTGACATTGATTTTGTGGCCCGTCCTGAAGACATGGGCAAGATCATGGACATCGCCAGCCAACCTTGGAAGGTTGGGGTACACAAGGTCAAGCCCTAAATCAGGACCACCTCCGTCTTTGAGAAATCGGAATTGAGCGGTGCCTTAGGCGTTGACCGTCTTCAGGGCCTCCACCATTTTGGAACCGATCTGAGCAGGGCTGTCCACCACGTGGATGCCACAATCGCGCATCACCGCTTTCTTGGCTTCAGCGCTCTCTTCTTCTCCACTCACAATGGCTCCCGCGTGGCCCATGGTGCGGCCCTTTGGTGCTGTGACCCCAGCGATGAATCCCACCACTGGCTTGGTGCCGTTTTCGGCGATCCAACGGGCGGCCTTGACTTCCAAGTCGCCTCCGATTTCACCGATCATGATGATGCCATCGGTGTCCCCGTCGGCCATGAGCAGCTGAACCGCCTCCAAAGTTGTGGTCCCGATGATGGGATCTCCACCAATGCCAATGGCCGTGGATTGTCCCAGCCCCGCTTTGGTGATTTGGTCTACGGCTTCGTAGGTCAACGTTCCACTCTTGGACACAATGCCGATGCGGCCGGGGTTGAAGATGAAGCCGGGCATGATGCCCACTTTGGCTTCTCCTGCCGTCATCACACCAGGGCAGTTTGGACCGACCAACGTGCAGTCTTCCATGGTGTCCAAATGGGCTTTCACTTTCACCATGTCCGCCACCGGAATGCCTTCGGTGATGCAAATGATGACCTTGATGCCTGCGTCGGCGGCCTCGAGGATCGCATCCGCCGCAAAAGCTGGGGGCACAAACAAGATGCTCGTGTCTGCTCCCGCCTCGCTCACTGCGTCGGCCACAGTGTTGAATACGGGGCGGTCAAGGTGACTCTGCCCGCCTTTTCCAGGCGTGACGCCGCCCACAACATTGGTGCCATACTCGATCATTTGGCTGGCATGGAAGGTGCCTTCGGAACCAGTGAATCCTTGGACGATGATGCGGGAATCCTTGTTGACGAGAACGCTCATGGTGTCGGCTTAACGGGGTAGTGATGTCGATAGCGGCTTTGCAGCCGGCGCAAAAGTAACGCCGGCTCGCCCTCCATCAATGGGGGGTAAGGGCTAATTTCCCCCCATGCCTGCACACCCCCTCGACGGAACCACGATTTGCGCCCTTTCCACCCCGCCAGGACGCGGCGGTGTCGCCGTGGTTCGCGTCAGTGGACCAGAGGCTTGGCCCGTGGTGGATGGCCTGTGTCAGGGCCGCCTTAAATCTTGCCCGCCGGGACGGGCTGCACTGCGCCTTTTGCAAGACGGAGACAAACCCCTCGACGAAGCACTGCTGCTCCCCTTCCGCGGTCCAAAGAGCTTTACTGGGGAAGACATTGTCGAATGCCACATTCACGGCAGCCCCTTCATCGCCCAACGATTGATGGAGTGCCTGGTGGATGCCGGTTGCCGCCCAGCGCTGCCCGGTGAATTTACCCAGCGCGCCTTCTTGCATGGCAAGCGAGACCTTGCACAAGCCGAAGCCATTGGCGACTTGATTGATGCCGAGCATGCCGGCGCCCATCAGTTGGCCATACAACAGCTCGGCGGCGGATTCAGCGATGAGATCAACGCCTTTCGCAAGGCCCTCATTGAATATGCCGCACTGATGGAATTGGAGCTCGATTTTGGCGAAGAAGACGTCGAATTCGTAGACCGCGACGGTTACCGCAAACACGTCAACAGCCTGCTGGATCGCATTGCCCAATTGCTCGATGGATTCTCCACTGGGCGCGCGATTGCCGAGGGGGTTCCAGTGGCCATACTCGGAGCCCCAAACCGGGGCAAATCCACGTTACTGAATGCCCTTCTTCGCGAAGAGCGCGCGATCGTTTCTGATACCCCAGGAACGACCCGAGACACGTTGGAAGAAGTGCTGACTTTAGAAGGCATTCGGTTCCGGTTCATCGACACAGCTGGCCTGCGGGACACCACCGACGACATTGAGGTGGAGGGCATCCGGCGCGCCTGGGCCAAAGCGGCCTCGGCGCGGTTCACCCTGTACCTATTAGATGCGAGGGACCTGTCCACCCCAGAAGGACGGCAAGCTGCGGAAACCGAAATCCGTGAGGCTGCCCAACGCCTCAAAGAAGCCGCCCAAGAACTCGGCGAACCTGCTGGCGTGGTATTGGCCTTGGTCAACAAAACCGACCTCGCTCCGGCCCCCGATGGATGGTGCCCTGATGGCGCCGAAGAAGTCCTGGCCATCAGTGCCGAGGAACGCCGTGGTTTGGAAGCCCTAGAACAGCGCCTGGGCCGTGACTACCGCAGCGCACTGGCCGGAGACCGGATCCTCGTGACCAACCTCCGACACCGGGAAGCACTGCAGCGCACGCGCGAAGCACTGCAAAGGGCTTTGGATGGCCTTGAAGCCGGATTGAGTGGCGACCTCCTTGCGGTCGACCACAAGGAAGCCCTCGAACACCTCGGGCGCATCACTGGAGCGGTGACCCCTGACGACCTGCTCGACCACATCTTCGGCAACTTCTGCATCGGCAAATGAACCTGTCCCGCATGGGGTGGGTTCTTAGGGTATGTTCCTCCTGACGTTACGTACCATGCTGGCCCTGGCGTTCATCCTACCTGCCAGCGTCAACCCCGATTCAAACATGTCTGCACTGCTGGACTTTGGCAAAAACGACCTCTCCACATGGAGGGGGCTCAACGACGACGTGATGGGGGGCCGCTCCAAGTGCGACGTGAAATACAGCAAGTCAAGCCTGTCTTGGGAAGGCACGGTATCCCTGGAAAACAACGGCGGTTTTAGCTCTGTCAGATCCCCTTGGAGGGAGCGGGACCTTTCGGGTTTCGAATCGGTCACCCTCCGTTGCAGAACCACAACGGGTGAAGCAGATGACTTCACCTTGACCATGGAAGTCTCCGAGAAGTGGTGGATGCCCTATTGGAAGACCAACTTTGCGGTTCAAAGTGAATGGACCGAAGTGACCATTCCATTTTCCAAGCTCAAGAAAAGCAGCGCCATGACCGGGGAACTCCCCAAAATCTGGACCTGGGGAGACTTGTCTGCCGTGCTGCGGATGGGTTTTATGAAATACGATGGCAACGCAGGCGACTTCGGACTTGAGGTCGACTGGATGCGCTTTTCGGGCACATCAGACGTTAGAAACTGAGGTTGAACCCCCCCGTGATGGTGCGGGGCATACCTGGACGCAAACCAGCAGGCCGCGCAGATGCCACATACACCGCATCGGTCAGGTTCCGGGCTGAAACCTCCAAGGCAAATCCATTTTTGAGTGTGCACCGGGCCGTCATGTCCAGCACGGTGCTGCCCCCTACGGTAAATGCATCCTGCAGCGGAGTTTGACCTGCTTCTGTGCGCATGCCCTGAATGCTTCGGGCGGCAGCATCAACCGACCAAGACTCCTTGGCCCAACCCAGACGCAGCGCTCCTTGATGGCGGGAGAGGTAAGGCAGCTCATCCCCCACCTCTACAGAACCCCAAGCATCGTAATCGCTTTCGAACGCGGTAGAGAAACGTCCGTCGGTAAAGGTGTAGGTGAGGCCCAATTCGAGGCGGTGTCCCTCAATGGGGTTTACGCCATTGGTCAAATTGAGCATGGTTTCAACTCCAAATACTTGGGTAGAACCTCCTGTGAACACTTCGCCATCTCCCGACCCTCCGCTGGAGGCAAAGTCAGAGCCCTGAAGGTTCCGACCGAAATGACCGAAGCCCACAGCAGACAGCTCGGCTCGGGACCGCAGCCAACGCGCTCCCAACTCATGGCTCCAAGCAAATTCCGGCTCCACATTCTCCGCACTTCCCGGCGGAAGAAAACCGCGGTGTACACCGCCAAACAAGCTCCATTCCGGACCGAGGTTCTTTTGGAAACCAACACCCGGTAACCACGCTGTCGTCGTGTTGCGTCTCCGTTCAATGTCTGCCCCTGTGCGCTCCACGTCTGCAGTTCCGTAATCGTCCCTTCCCGCGAGGATGTGCTCCACACGCACTCCGGGAATCAACGACCAGCCCTTGCGCCCCCATTTGGCACGCGCATATCCTGCTGCTGCCCGGCTCCATTCGAGACGGTTGGACTCCGAGCCGGGGGTTCCAAGCTCTGGGGACACCAATTGTCCCGACACCATCTGCCAATCGTCTACCCACTGGAAGCGGTCCATGCCGTCCGTGTGAAACCGAAAGGAGGCCTCAAAACGCTGCCAGCCGGCAGCCTGCCCCTCCCAAGTCAACCGTGACTCTGTCCCGCGGGCATGGTAGGCACGGTTGTTGGCCTTGAGCCTCACCGTCCCGAGTGCTCCGTCCCTGAAGACGCCGATCGCCTCTTGCTGCGCATCAGATTGGTCCTCGCCCGACAGCAGTGCGCCCAGCTTGACCCACTCTCCTGACAGGCCAGCAGCCCGATCAGCTTTGTACCAGTTTCTGTCCACTTTGGTGGCATAAGCGCGGTTGGTCCAGCGCCACCCTGCACCAAAGTCCATCACATGCGTCAGCAGCGCTTGCTGCTGCTGGGCATTCATAACGTCGCGGTGGCTTCCGGCATAGCGCCTGAAGGGAGAAACCTCGAAATCTTCGGGAAGGAGCCCGGCATAAGTCTCGTGGCTTTCCTCCGAAACGCGTCCGATTTTGAGCTCAATGCGCTGTGGGTTTTGGACCCCCTCTGCAGATCGCCACCGCAGCTTTCCGAGCAAATCGAGCTTATCGAACCCCGTGGCTCCGCCTCCATCCAATGCTTTGAAACCCTCACTGCCCGCCTGCAACGCCTCTACCATCCAGCCAAAGCGCCCGGAACCATCACCTACATGAACATGTAGACGCCCTGTGCCGAACTGACCAATGCGGCCGTCCACCCTTCCGGACAACACAGAAGGGATGGGAGTACTGATGAAGTTGATGGCGCCACCAACGGTATTGGGACCGTGCGCGATCTGACTCGCTCCTTTCATGACCTCGATGCCATTCATCCGACCCACCGATGGGAAGTAGTAGGCACTGGGAGCCGTGTAGGGAGCAGGCGCAATGGGAATCCCATCTTCGAGTACCGAAATCCGGCTGCTGCGCTCAGAACCGCTGCCACGCAGCCCGATGTTGGGCCTTAAACCAAATCCATCTTCCTCTTGGATGTACACGCCGGGCACCGACCGCAATGCCCTGCTGATGTCCACATCTCCTTGTCGCCTCAAGGCTTTTGCCGATAATACGGTCACGGAACCTGGCACCCCCATCGGACGGCCTCCGGTGAGTGACACTGCCTCCACAAGGGCTTGTGGAAGGTCCAAAACAGATTCTTCCATGCGAACAGTACCCCCACGCTGTATGTCTTGGGCCGACAATCTCCTGTCGCCAAAACCCAAGCAGCGCAAACGCCAAACGCCAGGCTGATCCAATGGACTGCTGTCTACAAACAGAATGACCCCCTCTGCATCGGTTACGTATCCCGAGCCTTGATCTGAGATCAAAGCTGCCCCTGGGATGCCCCTTCCATCTGCGTCCACAATGCGCACCTCCACCTGGCCAAAAAGCCCCCAGAAAGGAGACAAACACAAAAGCAGGAAGAATGGAGAAAGAGTGTGATGCGTTTTCATGTAACCCTTATTTGGACGCGTTCTAAATAGCGCCTCAAACCTCCAATAGAACTTGCGGATTACACCTCCCCTTTTCGAGGTATTTATGCTTCTATTTTCCCCACAGAAGCAGGGGGGTCAATCGGGAACAGGATTGCCTAAAAACTTCCTGACGAAGCTCAAACGCACCACAGAATCAGGCAGATAGACCATTTCCAAATCAAAACTATTGAGCAAACATTGACCATATGTCTCGTTGCCCAAATCAAACTCATCATACGTGGACTCATGGATGTAGGCTTCGGAGTAACCCGACGCTCCAATTTCCTCCAAAATCCACCCGTGGCTGGCCACATTCATCACCTCCCAATTGCACAACGTGGATTCGAACGAAGGATAATAATTGAAACCGCTCAGCACATTCGTGAGGTCTGCGGACCCCACCGCCAAATCGTTGGGCCAACTCAAGTTCATCGCGTGCGGTCCGACATGGCCATAAGCGCCCAAGAACGAAATCAGCACCTCAATGTTGCTCGTGTATTGGACCTGGGTATTTCCAAAGGTGAACTTTGTCTTCTTCAGAAGCAGGTATGAGTCAGCCGGCAGACAATCGCAGATCTCTACGCCTGTACCAGCACCATCCACTGTTTGTGCGGAGAGGTGATTGGTGTAGCACAGCAAAATTGCTGTCACGAGCAAGCAAAGGCGGTTCATGACTGAAGTTCCATATAATTTAGCACATGTAGGACACAATCCCACAGCGATGACAAATTATTGCCTACAACTTCGCACCATCATTTTCAGAGCCCCATGTTGAGCCTACGCCTTTCCCTTTTCTGTATCGTTTTCCCCACCCTTGGGATTCAAGCCAATGGCCAAATGGCGGTACCACAGGTGGAGCAGGCTGTTTTGGTCGCTGATGAGAATCCGCTCGATACGGTCGAGACCTTCAAAGGCACACTGGGGTTGAACCTGAGCCAGACTGCATTGACCAATTGGGCCGGTGGTGGCGAGAGCTCGGTGGCTTTTACCGCACTGTGCAACCTGGCGCAGAGCCGTGAACGTGGCCCCCGCAGCTCAAGCTGGGGATTCGATGCCGCACTCGGTCTGCTTCGTCAGCAAGGCGGGTGGCGCAAAACCGACGACAGGCTCATCCTCACGGGGCAATGGAATACCGCCATGCAACGCGCATTGAAAGACGCGAGGCTGTCCATATTGGTCGATGCCCGCACTCAAATCCTTCCTGGTTATAACCTCGTCGATGGACTGCCCGACAAGGATCAACGCATTTCTGACTTCTTGTCTCCAGGCTATTTGGTGGCAGCGGCTGGATTGGCTCCAAAAGCTGGAAAGAACAGCAAGATTTTCTTTGCGCCCGTCACTGCAAAACTGACCGTCTTGATGGACGACACATTGTCCGCCGCTGGAGCATTTGGTGTAGACGCTGGGCAACATTCTAGGTTGGAGCTCGGCGGCTATATCCGCTGGAACCTGTCCGCGAAGCTGATGGAAAACATCACTTGGACCCACCAAATTGACCTGTTCTCCAACTACCTCAATAAGCCTGGCAATGTGGACGTCAACTGGACCGGACTGTTGGAACTGAAGGTGAACGAGGCCTTGCGCACCACCATCAGCATGCACCTGATTTATGACGACGATGTGACCTTGGAGAAAGAGCCCTCTCGCACGGAGGTCAACGATCAAGGGGTCGTCACCACCATTCCTGCCGTATTGGGACCGGGAACCCAATTCAAAGAAGTGCTCTCCATTGGGGTCTCCTACACATTGTGAACCTGGGGTTCCTGACTGAATGAGGGTGGCCGTAATTTGGCCCTATGAAAATCATGGTTTTCCCTGGGCAAGGCGCCCAGTTCTCAGGCATGGGTCAAGATCTCTTTGACGGCCATGCCTTTGCCCGCGATCGTTTTGCTGAAGCAGCAGGAGTGCTGGGATTTGACATCGCTGAAGTGATGTTTTCAGGATCTGATGCCGACCTGAAGCAAACCAAAGTCACCCAACCCGCCATCTTCTTGCACTCGGTCATTCTCGCCGAAGGCATGGGGGCGGATTTTGACCCCGCTTTTGTCGCCGGCCACAGCTTGGGCGAATTCAGCGCGCTGGTAGCGGCTGGCGGATTGGACTTTGCAGAAGGCCTAAAACTGGTGAGTGAGCGGGCTTTGGCGATGCAAGCAGCCTGCGAACGAACCCCTTCCACGATGGCTGCGATTTTGGGGCTTGAAGACCACGTTGTGGAGCAGGTGTGCTCGGAAACTGAGGGCATCGTTGTGGCCGCCAATTACAATTGTCCTGGGCAACTGGTCATTTCTGGTGAAGTGCCTGCTGTCGAAGCGGCATGCGAAGCCTTGAAGGAGGCAGGAGCGCGCCGGGCTTTAATGTTGCCGGTCGGTGGAGCATTCCATTCGCCGCTCATGGAACCCGCCCGCGAACGTTTGGCCCAAGCCTTGGAGGCTGCTTCGATTCAGCGCCCCAAATGTCCGGTGGTGCAAAACGTCAATGCGACTCCCGAAACGGATCCAGAAGTCATACGTCAGAACCTGATCGCCCAATTGACCGCGCCTGTGCGCTGGACCCAAACCATGGAATGGTTTGTAGCAGAGGGCGTAAAAGAAGTGGTAGAAGTAGGGCCCGGAAAGGTGCTCCAAGGCCTTTTCAAAAAGGTCGACCGCAGCTTGCCCACGGCTTCTGCAGCCGTGGCTTAAGCCTCGGCTTTCTGGCCCTCAACGTAAGAGAAGAGGTTGGTGTAGTCGGTCTCGATGGCGGCCAAGCGCATCTTCAAGTCCCGGTTCTCGACGGAGAGCCGATCGCGCTCTGAGCGCAACTGAGAGATGGTGTGCTTGAGGGTCACAAAATCGCGGGCCAACTCACGGCGCATGGATTGAACCTCCGCGTTGTCGGGCATTGCGATGTCCAACGGGCTCGGGGTCAGGTGTCCGGCTTTGGAACTGTCAACTCCCCCGACAGAATTGACTTCGATGGACTCCTGCGTTGCCATGTCTTTCGTGCTCATGTGGTCAAGCTACGCGACCGTTGCTCCCTTGGTCGTGAGAAAAACCGAAGTTTATCAAGGGTCTGTTTTTAATGAAATACCGCTCAAGATTTTTTACCCATCAGAAGGGGCGGAATCAGGGCAATCGCGGCCAAAAAAGCCCCCACACCTGACATGTAGTACAATTCCGGTAATCGCGTCACATCGCCTTGGAAGTGCATTCCAGATGCTACAGCACCGCATCCAATGCCAATCTCAAGGGCCATGAGCATGGTCCCTAAGGCCACTGCAATTTGTCCCGGTTGGGCGAGGTCCGCGGTCCACGCAAACACGGTGGGCATGTTGATCCCAATGCTCGCACCATAGACCAACGCTCCTATGGTGGCCATCGTCTTGTTCTCTGCAGACCCCAGCAGTAACATGCCGATGCCAAGCAACAATGTACCTGCCAACATCATGGGGATGCGCCCATAACGGTCGCTCATGCGCCCTGCAATGAAGCGCATGGAAATAGAACTCGCCACGATGATGGTATTGAATGACCCTTTGTACACGTAACCCAAGTGATCCACAAAGTCCGGGGTGATGGTGAGGTAGACACCAAAGGCCAAAGCGACCGGCAACAGCACTACGGCAGCGGGCCACGCTTGAGGGTCAATGAGCGCGCCCTTGAAGGGGTTCAAATCAGACGAACGAACAGGACGTGCACCTGGAAGCGTCTCCTCCAGAGGCCATGTGAACAAGATGCTTGCCATCCCCAACAGGGCCGAAGCCACGAACATCCATTCAATGCCCCATTCCACCGTAAGCCAACTCCCCAAAGCAGGGCCGGAAGCCATTCCGGCATTGCCCGCTACGCCCAAATACCCCAGCGCCTCTCCCCTCCTGTTTTTGGGGATGCGATCGGTCAGCATGGCGCTCGTGCCTGTTGGTCTAAATCCAGTCGAGAGGCCATGAAAGAACCGGAGCGCCATAAAAGCGACGATACTGGTGGCCACGATGTATCCGAACCCCGCCAATGCCGTGACCGCCGAACCGATGAGCATGACCTTTCGGCGCCCGGCCCGATCGGCAATCCGCCCGCTCAAAAAGCGCGAAAGAAAAGCGGCCAAAGTGAACACGCCCACGATGCCACCGAGGTACTGCTCTCCACCCATTTGGGCGAGGTGCGCGGGCAGTTCGGGCAGCAGCATTCCAAAGCTGGCCATGAACAGCACCGTTCCACCGCACAGCAGAAAAAAGGCGCGGTCATAGACCTTGACCGGAGGCTCCATTGGCTGGGCCAATGATGTAGGTGCTGCTGGGGATGCGTCCATGGTGTTGTGCTCCCGATTTGTACAGGTGAATGGGCAGCTTCTACAAAAGAACCCCACAACCCCTCCCATATGTTTCCCGAATGCAGAAAAGGTGGCAACTTTCACACCTCAATGAAACCGCCGTCCCTGCCCGCCTACCCCACCAAAGTGCTCCTCGCTTGGACAGAGGCCATTTCTGGACAAGAGCCCTTGCGTGATTGGCTCATGGGATCGGACTACCCCGAGCTGGGGGTGTTTTGCCACGCATTGCACAACGAGCCTACTTCGAGGGCCTGGTTGCGTCACCATGGGCACGACTTCCTGATGGCCTTGTTGGAGGGAGCAGAAGGAGAAAAGACCGCGGTGAAATGGCTGCGCCAGCACGGTGGCAACACGTTGGCAGACATGGCCTTGATTGCAGACAATGACGAAGAGGCCCTCGCAAGGCTCATGCGGGGAGACCCTGATGTCAATGGCATCTGGGTGCAAATCGCATTGCGGTTGCGTCAGGTAAAAAACGCCATCGAGGAATCCAACAACGACGTTCACAGGATCGACCCCAACTGACCACCATGCCTGTTAACACTGTATTCAGTTGGTTTATCCGCAAGCGCCTTCATCAGATTGCGCTGTTCAAGAAATACCCCAAAGAAGTTCAGGAAGAAGTGTTTCGCGACCACATCGAGGCACTTTCCCAGACGCGTTTTGGATTGGAGCACGGCGTCACGGCGCAGATGGACCTCAACGCCTATAGGAAGAGCGTGCCCTTGCGCGACTACAATGGCCTGAAACTGTGGCTGGAGGCCGCCAGAAATGGTGAGCCAAATGTCATGTGGCCAGGAGCCGTCAGGTGGAATGCCAAGTCTTCCGGAACCACCACCGACCGCAGCAAGTTCATCCCCGTGACCGAGGCCGCCTTGGAAAAGTGTCATTATAAGGGCGGCAAGGACCTCCTGGCGATGTACGTAGACGCTGTACCCAAGGCCCGCCTCTATGGGGGCCGCCATTTGATCGTGGGAGGCACAGGGCGCGCCGAAGAGGCCGACAATGGGGTCTTGACAGGTGACTTGAGCGCCATCATCATCAACAACCTCCCGTGGTGGTGCGAGTTCCGCCGCACACCAGCCCGTGCCATTGCCTTGATGGCGTCTTGGGAGGATAAGATTGAGCGCATGGCCGAGACGACCATTGACCAAGATGTGCGCATCATCGCAGGCGTCCCCAGCTGGACCCAAGTGTTGCTGGAGCGCATCCTGGAGCGCACGGGCAAGTCGCACCTCGGTGAAGTGTGGCCGCATTTGCAACTCTACATGCATGGCGGGGTGTCTTTTGCTCCCTACCGAAACGCTTTTGACCGCATGATGCCTGCGGGCATTCACTACATCGAGACCTACAATGCCAGCGAGGGATTCTTTGGCATCCAAGACCGCTTGGGCGCCGATGACATGCTGCTGATGCTGGACTACGGCATTCACTATGAATTCATCCCCTTCACGCCGGGGGATGATATTTTGGCCCATCCGCATGCCGACACACTGGGCCTGGAAGACGTCGAACTGGACCGAGATTACGCCCTCGTGGTCTCCACAAATGGCGGTCTGCACCGTTACGTTCTCGGTGATCTGGTCCGTTTCACATCCCTCACCCCTTTCCGAATCCGCGTGAGCGGAAGGACCCAGTCCTACCTCAACCTTGCGGGGGAAGAGTTGATGGTGGGAGATGCCAATGTGGCCTTGGCGCACGCCAGTCGTCAGTTCGCAATGGAAATCCGAGATTGGACGGCCTGTGCACGCCCTGCAATGGCGGGGACCAAGGGCCGGCACCACTGGGTCATCGAGCCCGGAAAGGGGGCATCGACTCCCATTGAAGCGGCTCTTTTTTCGGCGGCTCTAGACCGTCAATTGCGGGCCCTCAACTCTGACTATGACGCCAAACGCACCGGTGACTTGGTCCTCGATGCTCCCTTGGTTGAATGGGCTTCAACAGGGACGTTCGAAAACCTGTTGAAACAGAAAGGAAAACTGGGTGGTCAGCACAAGGTTCCGCGGTTGTCCATGACTCCACGGTGGGTTGAGGAGGTTTCGGCCATGAATTTTGGCCAAACAGAGGCGCATCCGTAACGCCGCTCATTGTGGGAAGCCTTGGCTCCCCCTACCTTGCCGGTCCCAAACGCACGAACATGCACCTCGCGATCGCAGGCAATATTGGCTCCGGCAAAACAACCCTCACCCGGCTTCTTGCTCAGCACTACAAGATTACTCCGCACTATGAAAGCGTGGATGACAATCCGTACCTGAACGACTTCTACAAGGACATGCAACGGTGGTCGTTCAACCTCCAAATACATTTCCTGACTTCGCGCTTCGGACAGCTGCATGCCTTGAAGTCCAGTGGGCATGACATGGTGCAAGACCGCACCATTTACGAAGACGCCTACATCTTTGCGCCGAACCTCCAGTCCATGGGACTCATGACATCGCGCGACCATGAGAACTTCCTCAAGTTGTTCGAGCTCATGGAGAATTTCGTGACCCCGCCAGACTTGTTGATTTACCTGCGCAGCAGCGTAGGAAATCTGGTCGAGAAGATCCAGAAACGCGGACGTGAGTATGAGGAGTCCATCCGATTGGACTACCTGAACCGACTCAACGAGCGGTACGAAGCATGGATTTCCACCTACACCAAAGGCAAGGTCCTGGTGATCAATGTGGACCATATGGACTTCGAAAAGAACCCGGAGGAGCTGGGCGAAATCATCACCAAGGTGGACGCTGAGCTGAACGGATTGTTCTGAGTGTTGCGCACAGGAATTCCCAAAAACGAAAACGGCCCTTCAGAGGGCCGTTTTCGTTTTGAAGATGTAGGGTCAGAAGCTCAATTGGCCTTCCGCATTTCGAAGTCTTCGACCATGGCGATTTGGAGAATGACTTCGTCTGAAATCAAGTCGTCACCAAGGTTGTCAAAGAATGTACCACTGCCGTAACGAACGTCGAAATCCGCCCGGTTGAACACCATACTCACAGTGGTCACCACTGGATCTGACGAACTGAAGCGAAGGTTCCCAGAAACGGGATTGCTGATGCCCTTGATGTTGAGTTTGCCCTTGAACTCGAGGCCACCCCGACCGTCGGACTTGCCTGATTCGAAGATAAAACCTGCAGTGGGGTGGTTTGCAACGTCGAAGAAATCCGCACTCCGCAGATGCTCCGCCAAATTTCGCGCCTCCAAACCTTGCTGCGAAGTGGATTTGAGACCGTTCATTTCGACCACCACATTGCCCGACACCAGTTCTTCATTCTGGATAGATACCGTGCAGGAACGGATCGGAATGGTCCCGAATTCGGTCATGCCGAGCTTCTTGCCCTTCCATTGAACGATACTGGTCTTGGGGTTCATGGTGTATTGACCATCTCCCGGCAGCTTGTCAATGGCACTCACACCTTGGACTTCTGAGCTTCCACACTTACGCAAGGCCTCCAGAAAGGACACATCTCGCTTGGATTCTCTGCAATACCTGAGCTGGCCCCTGCTCAATCCCTTTTCAAAGCATGTGCAAGGATCGTCCACCGCCACTGCGGCCACTTCGACACCCTCTGTGTTGTTTTGGGCGTCTCGGGCCCCGTCACTGGATGTGCCCTCGGTTGGGTTCCCTTCAGAAGCACATCCGATGAGCAAGGCTGCACAACACACCAAGACCAGCTTGGCGTTCAAGAAGCCTGCCCCCTTCATGCTTCCTCAAATGAGGCGGTTGGAGCCGAAGGAGTGACTTCAGGCGCAGGAGTTTCGATTGAGCCGTGGTCATGGCCTTCGTGCTCATCACTGCCGTGGCCTCCCAAAATTGGAGCGATGACGAGTCCAACAAGACAAGTCAACTTGATGAGGATGTTCATGGAAGGTCCAGAGGTGTCCTTGAATGGATCACCAACTGTGTCTCCGGTCACTGCCGCTTTGTGCGCCTCACTGCCCTTGAAGGTCATTTCTCCGTCAATCTCGACTCCAGCCTCAAAAGACTTCTTGGCATTGTCCCATGCACCGCCTGCGTTGTTTTGGAAAATGGCCCAAAGGACGCCGCTAACGGTCACACCTGCCATGTAGCCTCCGAGCGTCTCGGCTGCCCACGCATGGTCTGCGCCCAGCAACAATGGCACCAATCCGATGATGAGGGGGAACGCAATGGTCATGGCCCCGGGAAGCATCATTTCTTTGAGCGCTGCTTGGGTAGAAATGTCCACGCACTTGCCGTAGTCGGGAGTGCCTGTTCCTTCTAGGATTCCTGGAATCTCTTTGAACTGACGGCGCACTTCTTGCACCATTTCCATCGCCGCTTTGCCTACAGAGTTCATGGCCAAGGCTGAGAAGACCACAGGGATCATGCCTCCGATGAAGAGGGCTGCAAGGACATTGGCCTTGAAGATGTTGATGCCGTCGATGCCCGTAAACTCCACGTATGCTGCAAACAAGGCGAGGGCTGTCAGCGCCGCTGAGGCAATGGCGAATCCCTTTCCGATGGCTGCAGTGGTGTTGCCCACGCTGTCGAGGATGTCCGTGCGTTCGCGCACTTCTTCTGGAAGCTCGCTCATTTCGGCAATACCTCCCGCATTGTCAGCGATGGGACCAAATGCGTCAATGGCAAGCTGCATGGCCGTCGTGGCCATCATGGAGCATGCTGCAATGGCTACACCATAGAATCCTGCAAACTCGTAGGAGATGAAGATCGCTGCGGCGAACAGCAAGACCGGACCGAAAGTGGAAATCATCCCCGTCGCAAGACCTGCGATGATGTTGGTGGCAGCACCAGTAGATGACTTCTGTACGATGCCCAAGACGGGCTTCTTGCCAAGACCGGTGTAGTACTCGGTCATGTACGAAATCGCAGCTCCTACCAAGAGGCCAACGATGACCGCGTAGAATACGTTAATGCTGCTGAAGGTGCGGATGCCTTCACCGAAGAAGTCCATCTGCAGGGTATCGGGCAACATGTTGTCGATGAGGAAATAACAAGCCACTGCGGTGAGGATGATGGAACCCCAGTTGCCGCGGTTCAGTGCGGCCTGCACTTCTGGCTCCTTCGCATTGTCTTTTACGCGAATCACCAATGAGCCGAGGATGGAAAAGACAATGCCCAAAGCAGAAATGATGAGGGGCAAGACGATGGTAGACATGCCACCGTAATCATCTGAGATGCTCCCACCCATGTCATTGATGACATAATTTCCAAGTACCATGGCTGCAAGCACCGTGGCCACATAGGATCCAAAAAGGTCCGCACCCATGCCGGCTACGTCACCCACATTGTCTCCTACGTTGTCTGCGATCGTGGCAGGATTGCGGGGGTCATCCTCCGGAATTCCAGCCTCGACCTTACCTACGAGGTCAGCACCGACGTCTGCGGCTTTGGTATAGATGCCACCTCCAACACGGGCAAACAAAGCAATGGACTCTGCTCCCAATGAGAAGCCTGCGAGGGCTTCGAGGATCATGGTCATGTTTTCCACGCCCTGCCATTGACCGTCAGCAAAAAAGTTGAGCAAGAAGATGAAGAGCATCCCCAAACCAAAGACTGCCAATCCTGCGACGCCAAGTCCCATCACCATGCCTCCGGAAAAGGAAACTTTGAGGGCTTGGCTCAAGCTGGTCCGTGCCGCTTGAGTGGTCCGGACGTTGGCTTCTGTTGCGATGCGCATGCCAATGTTTCCTGCCAGAGCAGAAAAAACAGCACCAATCACAAAGGCCACAACAATGAACCAATGTGTGGTGGGCACCAGCATGGACACCACCCCAAGAAGGGCACCGGCTATCACCACAAATACGGCTAGAATGCGGTATTCAGCGCTGAGGAATGCAAGTGCTCCCTCATGAATGTGCTTGGCGATTTCGGCCATACGCGGTTCTCCAGTGCTCTGGGCTCTCACCCAACGCGATTGAATGACCATGTAAATGAGGCCTAAGACGGCCAAGGCGGGCACGAGGTAAAGGATCGTGTCTAGCATGTAAAAAAATTGGTGCCGTGCTATCGGCAGGTTCATGTTTCGGTGCGCGAAGATAAGTTTATTCTTACGCCACGTAGTTGACTTCCTTCACAGTACGCACAATGTCGGCGACTTGAGGGAGGGCTTCCTCGATCAAGGAAGTTGAGAAAGCAAAAGGAGTGTCGGATTGACAAATGCGGCGAATCGGCGCATCGAGGTAATCAAAAGCGTGGCGCTGAATGCGGTAGCTGATTTCGGAGGCAATGGATGCCACCGGGAAGCTCTCCTCCACAACCACAAGGCGTCCCGTCTTCTTGACGCTTTCTACGATGGTGTCCAAGTCGAGCGGGCGGATGGTCCTGAGATCAATGATTTCTACTTCAATGCCCTCTTTGACCAGCTCCTTGGCAAACCA
>ENA-OREB01000223-OREB01000223.1-marine-metagenome-genome-assembly--contig:-NODE-223-length-29771-cov-6.084731_pt1 | contig 29771 bp, 33 predicted proteins | sample MGYA00248625_ERZ508552 | MGnify/ENA primary metagenome ERZ508552 (study PRJEB26219, sample SAMN06267888) | marine metagenome | isolation source: Monterey Bay, California, USA | place: USA:Monterey Bay...
TTAGGTTATGGTATTGGAATCATTCTACTAAACATTGGAATGTACTTTGTAGCACCAGCCGCAGTTATCATTGTAATAAAGAATAAAATAAAACGCAATTAAGTTATATATTTAGTGCCAATGATGATATAACATAGTATCTGTTTTTTGCTTAGTCCCTAAGAATATAACATAATAACTATGGTGAGTACTTAGTTTCATCACGTATTATAATATAAAAAATAATCCTAACTTATGGCAGAAGAACAACAAGAATGGGCAAACCTATTGGCAGAAGTTTTTGATAAACTAACTGCAAAACATGCAGCCATCACTTATGATTTTGACAATCTAGAGATGAATGGGGTAGTTGAGAGAAACGGCAAAAAACAGCCAACAGGTACAGTGTCCCTAACAGGAAAACTAACTATAACCACCAAATAGGTATGGGAGAATATGAAATCAAAACTCCCTGCCAATTTTTTAATTTCACTTACAAAAGGCAGTGTCAAAATATCTGAAAACAATAAGCCAGCAATAGAATTTAACACAAAAAATTACGACAGAGTGGTAAATATCATATCAATGCCTGTAAAAATTCCAGGTAAAAAAAGTGCAATAAAGAGACTCGGTGATGCAAGGGATCTCGCAAAAACCCTGAAAAAAGAAGGTGTGACACTTGATATTCAACATAATGGAAAGTTAGTTTTAAGACTAGGCGAGAAAGCCAAGCCAAAATTATCCAAAATTATCACATTGAGTGGAGACATAGAGATTATCGATATCAAAGCTTTACGCTTGTTAGAAAAACAAGGGTGAGACAAAATGTCGTTTAGGTTTAAGCAGGAAAAGGTCCAAAAAAGAGGACGTGTAAGAATATGTTTGAACTGTGGAGAAGGGCAGTGTGTTTGTGAATAAATTACAATTCAAACCTGATCTTACTCCAAAGAAAATGTTAGAACTTGGAGTTTTTGGTGGTTGGTACTTTGAAAAGAAATTTGATGAGTATCCTGCGTCATGGTTCAAAAAAGCAAAAATTAGTAGTAATGGTTTTGATGAAACGTTAAATTGTTTTGGCATAAATGCAGGTTTGACTAGAGAGGAATGGAATAAGAAAGGTTGGATTTTTTCAGGAGATCCACTTGGCTGGTTTCAATGGTATTGCCGATATACGATAGGTAGAAGATTACCTGAAATTGATGAAATTCAAATATCACGATGGCGTGCATTTGGTCCTAGGCATATTGGTGGAATCAAAAAAAATTGTGAAAAAGGTGTTCTCAATTGTAGAAAAAGACAACGACAGGCATTATTACAATGGGGTTACAACCCATTTTTCTAACCCCATTTTGCTTTTATCTTCTTATCTCAATCTATATGATGAAGAAAATCCAAAGTTTCTAAAAATTCTCATTATTACACGTTTGCTATTATTGTTTTAGTAAGTATGGTTGGAATTAAAAATAGAATCAAACACAATTAAGTTATATATTCAAAAGATTCAATGTTCATATGCATGTTGAATATGAGGAATTTGAAAACATTGAAGATATGTTATTGTATCTTTCATCTGTTGCACCTCCAATGAAAAATTTTATGCCAATTAATTCTTACAAAGGATTCATCTGTTCATTTATTCCATTAAGTCCTGTAGGTGGAGATGTTTATCTAATGTTATATGCAAAAGGAGAACTTGAGACGGGAATTCATGAATTTGATATTAAAACTCGTTCAGTTACAAAAGTTGAAGCAATTGAACGTGCAGACAAAACTTACTTTATTGTGATGACACCTAAACGAAACACGATTGCAGATAAAGCAATTGAAAATCTATAATCTAATTTCTTTTTTTAAATTTACCTAACTTTATCATTCCAATTAAAATACATAAAATACTAATTGCCATTCCAATCACTCCGAATAAATAATGCCCCATCACAAAACCTACAATTACAGTAATCGCAAATAATGCAACACCAAATACAAAAGAAGTAATCACGACTATCAAATTTACTTTATCTTCTAATTGCATGAATGGAATTATAATTTTTAATTATTATCTCTTAGGTGTGATTCTAGAGTTTCTTTGTTATCATTTTTGGTGCAGAAACAGATCTGCTTCTAGAATATTTCTCTATAATTTCATCAGGTGTTCTTCCATTGAAAAGATCTTTACACAATCCTCTTAGATATCTCATAATTGCCCATGTGCCTGCTTTCAGTATACCATACATGAAGATCTTCATTGGTGGACCATATGTTTTGTTTCTGAGAATTATAGGAATAATGTCATTAATTACACGTAGGTTATTTTCCCAACATCTCCAAAATAGTGTGAATTGTGCTTCATTCAAGTTTCCGAAATGCATTGAATTTTTCTCACTAAAGTCTTGGTAAAGAAGTGGTGCCACTAATCCTCTAAAGTTCATTGTTCTAAAATCATTCATCATATCAATTGTAAATTGACTGTCATCTGGTGTCTCATCTGGCCATCCAATAATTATTGTTGCAGCAGGGAACCAATGATTATCATTTAGAATTTTAGCTCCTTCCCTGACAACACTTCCCCATTCTTCAGTAGCAAATGGTCTTGTTTTGACTCCCAGATGTTTCTTAACCATTGGAGGTGAAACTGTCTCTATACCAAGATTAGTTGCAAGCCATCTACCTGTCTCATGTTGTCTGTTTACATCTGCAATATTTTTCATTAATTGAGGATCTGCGGCAACTGCTGAAAATGTCATGTGTGTTGTACCGATAAAATTGGCACCCATTCCTTTGAGACCTTTCCATAAATCTGTAATTGCATCTCTATTTGGAATGAAATCTTTGTTATCACATCCATAAAGTAGCATCTCATCTGAATGAAGCCAAATTGAGTCAAATCCATAATCTAAGTTAATTTTTGCTTCTCTTTGCAATCGTTCCAATGATAGGTCTTTTTTAGAACGTTTGTTAACATCACAAAAGTCACATCCTCTTCCACAGCCTCTCATTGCTTCAATGAGTGAGTTTACAGTTGGTTTTGTAATTTCTGGGATATTTTGAATATTTTTTACAAAACAATGCATCAATTCTGGAGCATCACCTTTTTCTAAATCATGAAACAAGTCTAATGCAAGCTCATCTGCTTCTCCTACTACTACTGTATCAATCCCATGCACTCTCATTCTATCTGATTTTGCTAATTCCCATGCCCCATTTCCTCCTACTACAACTTTAAAATCATATTTCTTTTTTAATTGAATAATCTCTGCACACATTTTCTTAAACTTCATTGCTACATATGACAATTTTTCTGGAGCCATTGTTGTTGTAACTGGAGCCATTCCTAATGGATCCATTACATTAATTCCAACAACTTTGGTATCTGGACCGATTGATTTTGACAGATGCTCTGGATTTGCAACAAAGATGTCTTTTTTATCATAGCCCTGATGTAATGCGCTCTCTACTCTTCTTAATCCTACTTGTGCAACCTTTGCTTCACCTGTAATTGGATCAGTTTCAACTGCTGGACAAAATACCTTGTCAAAAACCCATTCTGGAAGAACTTCATATGGACCACATGCTATGAATCCATAAAGGAAATTTCCTCTATAATTTGTCATTAAACTTCTATCTGCTGTTAATACGATTCTTTTGCCTGACAACTCTAACCTTTTCGTTTCTCTATGATATATATCGTTTACGAGATTTTTCAAGACCACTTTAGGTGTTTACTATTTTTTATTGATTTGATTTACAATCTTTGCTGCAGCTGCACCAGCTCCAATTCCATTATCAATATTTACTACAGTTAGCCCTAGTGAACAACTTTGTAACATTGCAGCAAGAGCTGCAACACCCTTTTCACCATAACCATATCCAATTGATGTCGGTACACCAATTATTGGAACATTCACTGTTGAAGAAACCACTGATGCTAATGCGCCTTCCATTCCAGCTACAACTATTATTGCATCTACTCCTGATTTGACAAATTCTTTTAAGACTGGAAATATTCTATGTAATCCTGCAATTCCTACATCATAACTGGTTATACAATTACAGCTCATCGATTCACACATTAGTCTTGATTCTTCGGCAATTCCAATATCTGATGTTCCTGCAGTAATAATTCCAACCTTGCCATTTGTTTTTTTTATTGGTTTTTTGTAAACCAAAATAGTTGTACAATTTTGTCCTGTACTAACTTTAAGATCATTTTTTTTACAATAATTGCAGATATCCTTATAATTCTTCTTTGGAATTCTTGAAACTACTATCGAGTTTGTTTTATTTAATACATTTTTAATAATTTTTTTTACTTCTGAATTTTCCTTTCTCTCAGCAAATATTACTTCTGGAATTCCTTTTCTTACTTCTCTACCAAGATCTATTTTAGCAAAATTTTCGATTTCTTCTATTGAATATAATGATAGTTGTTTTTTTGCATCATTTACTGATAATTTTCCACTTTTTACTGAATCTAAAATATCTGAAATATTCATGGTATTCTAAAATTGACTTGTCTTAAAAAATTACTTAAAATTCCACACCTGATAATGCATTTTTTACACTATCGATGCCTTTGTTAAACCACTCTTTTTCTTCATCATTTAATTCCAATTCAACAATTTTCTCAACTCCATTCTTTCCAATTACTGCAGGTACTCCGATTGAAACATCTTTTTGTCCATACTCTCCATCTAAATTAGTCGATACTGGAATAACCTGTTTTTTGTCTCGCACAACTGATTCTATCATAGATGATATGGCGTTTCCAGGTGCATGAACAGTTGCCCCTTTTAGTTTGATAACTTCAGCTGCAACATTTTTTGTAGCAGTAAAAATTTCTTCAAGTTTTTCTTTTGCAAGTATTGTTGGTAATGGAATTCCTGAGACTGTTGCAAATCTTGTTAACGGTAACATGTTTTCACCATGTTCCCCGATTACCAGCGCCTTTGTAGATTCACGCGAATATCCTGTTGCTTCGTGTATGAATTGTTTGAATCTTGACAAGTCTAACATTCCACCCATTCCAAAAACTCTACTTCTATCAAACCCTGAAGTTTTGTATGCAATTTGTGCCATTGGATCTAATGGATTTGTTACTGGAATTATCATTGCATCGTCTGCAAATTTCTTAATGTTACCAACTACGTCTTTTACAACTCCTGCATTAATTTTTAACAAATCCATTCTTGTCATACCTGGTTTTCTTCCAGCACCTGCAACTACCACAACAATTTTTGAACCTTTCATATCTTCATAATTGTTTGAACCTTTTACATCAACATCAATTCCTTGTTCAGATAACATATGATTGAGATCCATTGCCTCACCTTGTGGTAGTCCCTCTGCAATGTCTAAGAGCAAAATCTCATCGTCTAATCGTCTTAATGCTGAAAATAGTGCTGCATCTCCTCCAACTTTACCTGCACCAATTATTGTAATCATGACTAAATTTCAAAATATTGAATAATTAAATCTATGTCGAATAGAATTTTGCAAACAGATTTTTATGCATTTTTATCATTTTAACGACATGGTACTTTTCATAGATTGTCAAGTTGCTGGTATTTCGGGTGATATGATACTATCATCATTAGTAGATCTTGGTGCAGATAAATCCAAAATTATTGATGGAGTAAAAGAATCTGCAAATTTCTTACAAGGCTCAACAATCAAAAAATTAGATTTCATTAAAGTACAAAAAAAAGGTAAATCTGCCACCCAATTAGTTCTAGATATTGATGAAGATACACATGAACGAAAAGGAAGTGAAATTAAAAATTGTATTAAATTAGCCTCTGAAAAACTTGGACTATCAAACTCTGCAAAAGAATTCACAGAAAATTCCATTAACACCCTTATCAATGCAGAATCTAATGTTCATGGAGAATCTGAATCATCTGTACATTTTCATGAAGCATCGAGTATTGATACCGTAGTTGATATTGTTGGAACAGCAATTGCATTAGATGATCTTAATCTTTTTCATGAAGAAATTTTCTGTTCACATGTTGCAATAGGTGGAGGAACTGTATCATTTTCTCATGGAACAACCTCTAATCCAGCTTATGCGATAACTGAAATTTTTAAAAATTCTAACATAATTGTCACAGGAGGTCCTGTAAGTGAAGAACTAACAACACCTACTGGGGCAAGTATTCTAGTAAATCTAGCCTCTTCATGTAAAGAATTCTTTGTTGATATGAGTATAGATTCAGTTGGATATGGTTCTGGTACAAAGGAATTTGATAGTTTTGCTAACGTATTAAAAATAATTCAGGGAAAATCAAATGAAACTCTTGATAAAGATACTGTAAAAATACTTGAAACAAATCTTGATGATGTTTCTGGTGAAGTCATCGCAAATACAATAGAGAAATTAATGGAAAATGGAGCTAAAGATGTTACTGTAACACATGCAATCACAAAAAAAGGTAGACCATCTCAATTAGTGTCTGTAATATGTGACTCACAAAATGCAAATTCACTACTAAAAATACTCATTAATGAAACAAGAACATTAGGTGTTAGAATTAGAACTTCAGAACGATATGTGGTACCAAGAAAAATTCTTGAGTCTCAAGTTACGCTTGAAAACCAGAATTTTATTATACATTACAAAATTTCAGATTCAGAACATTTCAAATTAGAATATGAAGATGTTAAATCAATATCAAATGAATTGAACCTCTCTTTTAATAAAACAGAAGAATTACTAAAAGAAAAGATTAAGAAAAAAAATGACTGATTTAGAAAAATTGTTAAAATGGTTTGATGATAAGGAAAAAGTGTTAATTTCTCTATCTGGTGGTGTGGATAGTGCTCTTGTTGCATATGCTGCAGAAAAGGTATTAGGCAAAAATGCAATTGCTGTCACTGCTGATTACAAAACCTTATCTTCTGAAGAACTGGATTCAGCAAAAAATATAGCTCAAGAAATTGGAATTACACACAAAACAATCACTTACAATGAATTGGATAATGATGATTTTGTAAAAAATAATGAGAAGCGATGTTTCTATTGTCGTGATGAACTATCAAAAAAATTACTTGAACTTGGTGAATTATTAGAAATACAAACAATTGTTGATGGAACCCAAAATGATGATCTTGGAGATTACCGACCTGGAATCGATGCATTACACCAAAATGGAATTCGTAGTCCTTTGTTAGAAACTAAGTTTACAAAGGATCTTGTGAGAAAAAGTGCGAAGTCTGTAGGATTGTCTATATTTGACAAACCATCAAATTCATGTCTTGCCTCCAGAATACCTTGGGGACAAAGAGTTACTGCAGAGAAACTTGCTAGAATTGAGATGGGAGAAAAGATTATCAAACAAAAAACTGGAATTCACCAAGTTCGTGTAAGAGATATTGATGGAACCGCAAGAATAGAAGTTGAAACTAATAAAATTGATTTGTTGAATAATGATATTATTAAAAATGAGATATTTTCAAAATTAAAAATGATTGGATTCTCTAAAATTGAAATAGATCCTAATGGATATGTCTCAGGAAAATTAAATATTATTTTTGAAAATTAGATTCTTGGCATAATGCTTAATCTTGATTTTGCAGATACTGCAATTATTGAAACAATTGCTACTGCAAGAACAATCATGGCAATGGTGCCAAATTCTGGAACAACATGTGTGCCTATGATCCTTATTTTCTCATCTCCATCTTTGACAGGTATACTCATGGCACGATGACTATCATCAGCTTTTATCTTTATGTAGTCAGTTTGAGTTGGAATATCTGAATCTTTTTCATATATTGAAACTATGAAATCTATATCCTGTCCTGCATTTGATAACGAATCTATGCTTTCTCTTGACAAGTTTATATCTAAAATTCCATCTGATTCTGTTAGAATATCAATCTCTAATGAAAGATCATTCTGAATTAATTCCATATTTGTCACAACTCCTCCTTTCATTGTATATGGCACATCAAATGTACCTGCACCTGGAATTTTAACTTCAAAGGTTGATAGATATTCTCCAGAAGTATCTTTAAAAAAACTAATAATTAATTCCGTTGATGTATCCCCTCCGTAATTAGCTCTGATTATCACATTTCCTTCATTATGCCATTGTGGGCCTGCTGCAGTAAACGTATCTGTGAATTCTCCATCTTGTGAAACCCTAACTTGTGATACTTGGATTAAATTTTTCTCAAAAAATATTTGTAATGATATAGGCATTCCAGGAATAACTTTTTCTACTGAACCAGTAATTGTGATAACATCTCCCTCTTGATATGCAGTATTATCTGCTATTAACACAATTTGTTGATTTGAAAGCATTTCCTCTTGTGCAAATGCTACTGGCATCATTATTGTTAATGACAATAAAATAAAAAAAACACTCTTGAGCATTAATCACGTAATATACTATTGTATATTTCTCTTACTAAAATAAAAAAGAAAAAAAGTAGTTAGAATTAGATTCTTGGCATAATGCTTAATCTTGATTTTGCAGATACTGCAATTATTGAAACAATTGCTACTGCAAGAACAATCATGGCAATGGTGCCAAATTCTGGAACAACATGTGTGCCTACAATCTCAATCTCAGTAGTATCTGCATCAAATGGAATTGTTACGCTATTTCCATTTTGTTCTGCATCATCACTTTCTTCACCGTTTACTAGAACGAAGAATGAACCATCGTTAAATGGTGTGATAATATCATCTGGAAGTGTTATAGTCAATTCACTGCCATCTTCGGCATCATGAATTGTGATTAGTAAGGAATCATCGTTTGTTGATGTGATACTGTGTACCATTCCCCCACTAATGTTATAGTTGAGTTCGTTGGTCAAGTCAGCTGCTTCATATCCATGATGTTCTTCATGAGCTGAAGCACTTGTTCCTTTAACTAGTCCACCTTCCAAGGTGACAAAAACTACATCGTTGATACCTGCATCACCGTATGTTGCTTTAATTTTGTATTCGCCGTCATATTTCATCAAAGGACTTGCAGTGTTAATGCTGACTGAGAAACTTCCATCAGAAGAAGGAGTAATCTGTTCTATTGTTACTACTCCTGTGGATCCTGTTACAATAACTGTAACAGGTGTTCCAGTTCTAAGGTCTCCAACTTGACCATCTACTACAATTGTAGAGTCATGATCAAATGTGTCACCATTGACCTCTATATCTAGAGGTACGTCTGCAAAAGCCTGTGAAGCGGCTCCCATACTTCCTACTGCCATAACGGCCATCAAAAGTACGATTGATTGAACGTTCATCTTAAAATCATTTTTTATAATGATTATTTATGTATATTTCTAATTTTATCTCTGAACTACATTTTTGGATAAAAAATCTGCTTATTCTTTGCTGAAATCATGACAATTACAGCGATAGATGTTACCAAAACTAATACCGCAATGGTACCAAATTCTGGAATCACAAATGTTCCTATGATCTCAATTTCTTCAGATCCATAAGAAAATGGGATTACAAAACTCCAATTTTCCAAGTTAGATACTGCTTCATGATTTGTCTCAATTCCATCCACCAAAATGAAGAATCCTTCTTCATCAGTATCTATGACATCTTTTGGTAATGTGATTCTTAATTCCCCATCACTATACGTTTCAATCTCAAAAATTAATGATTTCATTTCTGTATCCGGAGTAATTCGAATTATTTTGGCACCTGTTAACTCATAACCTAATTCATAATCTTCTAACATTGTTGACTGTAAGTAATCATCATCTTCGGTTACCGAAAACTCTGGTACAACATCTTGAACTCCTGCAGAAATCATTACTCCATATTCAAATTGTGTTGTTGCTACCTCACTTGCATAATAATTTGCAATAATTGTGTAAGTCCCATCTTTTTCCCACAGTCCTCCTATCGATGTAGGAATTTCTCCATGAAACGTACCATCATCATTTACATCTAATTCGTCAATTGTAATTAGATTATTCAGTGGATTAAAAACTCGTAAAGTAACTTTGAAATCAGTAACTTTACTCTCAACTAAACCCACTATCTGAATAGGCTCTCCTGCTGAATAAGACTCCTTTTCAGTTGTTATAGTTAATGATTGATTTTCTTGAGCGAATGCCTCACCTGCAAAAAATGGCAATAAAATCAGGCTAGATACAATAATGACAGAAACCTCTTTTGATTTCAACAATTCTCAAATACTTGAATGATATTTAACCGGTTTGTGTAAAAAAAACCAATTAGAAAAGAAAAATTTTGGAATTTTTTGAAAAAATTCTAATTAAATATATATTGCGCTCATAAAGACTTTGTTCAGTTTGTATCAATACTTGTTTTCTATAACTAATGTTATGCATGGGGGATTAAATTAATGGCAACCAAGAAAAATCCAATTTTAGTACCCGATCACGTTTATGTCCCAAAACATGAAATCATGACAAAAAAAGAAGCTCAAAAAGTTTTAGATGAATTCAACTGTACCCCAACAGAATTACCATTAATCTTTGTAACCGATCCTGCAATTCTTGGACTTGGAGTTAAACCTGGCGACATGATAAAAATCACAAGAAAAAGTGGAACCGCTGGAGAAAGCATCTATTATCGATATGTGGTGGAAATATAATGGCAGAAAATTATACTCAGCGCTGGCCTGTCATTCAAGACATACTTCGAAGAGAAGGAATAGCACGACAACATCTTACATCATTTGATGAATTTTTAGATAATGGATTACAAAGTATAATTCAAGAAGTAGGACAAATTGAAATTGAAAATGCAGAATATCCTTACAAAATTCAACTAGGTAAAATTAAACTGCAACAACCACGGATGATGGAATTAGATGGATCCATCACACATGTAACTCCTGCTGAAGCACGACTACGAAATATTTCTTATGTTGCACCAATCATGATGGAAGCAAGTGTAGTGGAAGATGGTAAAACACTTGAAACACGTTTTGTTCACATTGGTGACATGCCTGTCATGGTAAAATCACACGCATGTATTCTAAACACATTCACTGATCAAAAATTAATTGATCATCAAGAAGACCCACGTGACCCTGGTGGATACTTTATCATTAACGGTTCTGAAAGAGTTGTAGTTGGATTAGAAGATCTATCTTATAACAAAATTATTGTAGATGCTGAAAAAGTTGGAGGAAAAATTGTTCACAAGGCTAAAGTATATTCTTCTATCATTGGTTATCGTGCAAAATTAGAACTTATAATGAAAGACGATGGAATGATTGTTGCAAAAATTCCTGGTTCACCTGTAGATATTCCAGTTGTAACTTTAATGCGTGCACTTGGTTTAGAATCTGATAAAGACATTGCAGGTGCAGTATCTCTTGTTGATGAAATACAAGATCATTTGGAAGGTTCATTTGAAAAAGCAGGTGATGTTCCAACCTCAAAAGATGCAATTGTCTATATCAGTAAAAGAATTGCACCAGGAATGTTAGAAGAGTTTCAAATCAAACGTGCTGAAACACTTCTTGATTGGGGTCTCTTACCACATTTGGGCAAACATCCTGAAAACAGAAAAGAGAAGGCTCATTTTATGGGTGAAGCAGCTTGTAAATTATTAGAGCTTAAACTGGGATGGATTGATCCAGATGATAAAGATCATTATGGAAACAAGGTGATCAAATTTGCAGGTCAAATGCTTGCTGACTTGTTTAGAACTGCATTTCGTAATTTAGTTAGAGATATGAAATACCAATTAGAGCGTTCTGGTCAGAAACGTGGAATTAATGCAGTTGCTGCAGCAATTAGACCTGGAATCGTTTCTGATAAACTAAACAATGCAATTGCAACTGGAAATTGGGGTCGTGGTCGTGTTGGTGTTACTCAATTACTTGACAGAACTAACTATCTTTCAACTATTAGTCACTTGAGAAGAGTACAATCTCCTCTTAGCAGGACTCAACCAAACTTTGAAGCCAGAGATTTACATTCAACACACTTTGGTAGGATTTGTCCAAGTGAGACTCCAGAAGGTTCAAACTGTGGACTTGTAAAGAATTTAGCATTATCCGCAATTATATCCCAAAATGTTCCATCTGAAGAGATTGTCGAAAAACTATTTGAAATTGGAGTGTCTGATTTAGTCTCAACTTCAAACGAAGTCAAAAAGGATGGTACTAGAATATTCGTTGATGGAAAATTAATTGGATTTCACAAAGATGGACAAAATTTAGTCGAGCAAATGCGTGACTTGAGAAGAAGTTCAAAGATTCACCCACATGTTGGAATATCAATTCACAAGCCTGAAGAACAAGGTGCAACTCATAGACTATACGTTAACTGTAATGCTGGTCGTGTACTCAGACCACTTGTGATTATAAAAGATGGGAAAAACTTACTCTCACAAGATATTCTTGAAAAAATCTCCAAGAAATTGATTTCTTGGAATGATCTAGTAAGAATGGGAGTTATTGAATTACTAGACGCGAATGAAGAAGAAAATTGCTATGTAACGTTTGATGATAAAAATACAAAAAAATTCACCCACATGGAAATTTTCCCATCTGCAATTTTGGGTGCAGGTGCATCAATCATTCCTTATCCTGAACACAATCAATCTCCAAGAAATACTTACGAATCTGCAATGGCTAAACAAAGTCTTGGATTTTCAACTCCAATGATGAATACCAGTACATATGTTCGTCAACACTTCATGTTATACCCACAAGGCCCAATTGTATCAACACGTGCAATGAACTTACTTGGAATGGAAGAAAGACCAGCCGGTGTAAATTGTACAGTGGCAGTATTGCCATTTGATGGTTATAATATTGAAGATGCAATTGTGTTGAACCGCTCATCTGTTGATAGAGGACTATTCAGAACTTTCTTCTATAGAATTTATGATACTGAAGCAAAACAATATCCTGGTGGAATGCGAGATAACTTTGAAATTCCAAATGCAGATGATAATGTTCGTGGTTACAAAGGTGAAAAAGCCTACAGAATGTTAGAAGATGATGGTATTGTAGCAACAGAATCTGGTGTCATAGGTGGTGATATCTTGATTGGAAAAACTAGCCCTCCAAGATTTATGGAAGAGTATAAAGAATTTGAAACTAGTGGTCCATACAGACGTGATACATCAGTTGGTGTAAGACCTTCTGAACATGGTGTTGTTGATACTGTTGTTATGACACAATCTAATGAAGGTGGAAAAATGTACAAGATTCGTGTACGTGATATGAGAATTCCAGAAATTGGCGATAAGTTTGCATCACGACATGGTCAAAAAGGTGTACTTGGAATTTTAGCAAAACAAGAAGACTTACCATACACTGAACAAGGAATTCAACCTGATGTCTTGATTAACCCACATGCTTTCCCATCTAGAATGACCGTAGGAATGATGATGGAATCTGTATGTGGCAAAGCTGCTGCACTTAGAGGAAAACAGTTTGATGGTTCAGCATTTGTTGGAGAGAAAATGGATGTTGTAAAAGATATTCTTGATAAAGAAGGTTTCAAGTATTCCGGTAAAGAAAAAATGTATGATGGCCGAACTGGTAAATCATTTGAAGTTGAGACATTTATCGGTGTGGTATATTATCAAAAATTACATCACATGGTCTCAGATAAGATTCATGCAAGAGCAAGAGGTCAAGTACAAATGCTTACTAAACAACCAACTGAGGGTCGTGCACGAGGTGGTGGTCTGAGATTTGGTGAGATGGAACGTGACTGCCTAATTGCATATGGTGCATCAATGCTTCTGAAAGATAGACTACTTGATGAATCTGATAAGACAGATATCTTACTATGTGAAAAATGTGGATTAACTGGTTACCATGATGCAAGGAAAAGAAAATATGTTTGTGCTCAATGTGGTGAAAATGCACCAATTTCTTCAGTATCTGTTGCTTATGCTTTCAAATTACTCTTACAAGAAATTCTTAGTCTAAATATTGCACCAAGATTAAAACTAAAGGAGAGGGTATAATGTCTACTACTTCTACAAAATCAATTGATGCAATCACTTTTGCAGTTTGGTCTCCTCAAGAAATTCGAAAATACTCTGTTGTTGAAATCACTCAACCTGAAACATATGATGAAGATGGTATGGCTGTACAAGGAGGCCTGATGGATGGTAGATTAGGTGTTTTAGAACCTGGTCAAAAATGTCTTACTGATGGTAATACTGCTGCTAGAAGCCCTGGTCATTTTGGTCACATTGAACTAGCAGAACCTGTTTTACACATTGCTTTTGTTGATAATATCTACAAATTACTACAATCCACATGTAGAACTTGTGGAAGAATCAAAATGTCACCTGATGATATCAAAGAATTCTCAAAAATCAAAGAACGTCAAGCATCATATACAATTTTATCACAAAAAAGAATTCCAGATCAAATTCAAGAAAAGGCAAAAAAACAAAAAGATTGTCCTCATTGTGGTAAATCACAATATGAATTAATCTTCACAAAACCTACAACTTTTGTTGAAAAGACAGAGATTGGAGAAAACAGATTACTTCCAATTACAATTAGAGAAAGATTATCGATAGTTCCTGATGCAGATCTTTCACTATTGGGATATGATCCTAAAACTGCACGTCCTGAATGGTTTGTTTTACAAGCATTGCCTGTACCTCCGGTTACTGTCAGACCTTCAATTATCTTAGAAACTGGAATTCGTTCTGAAGATGATCTTACTCACAAATTAGTTGATATCATACGTGTAAATCAGAGACTAAAAGAAAGTAAGGAAGCAGGAACTCCTCCGTTAATTGTGCAAGATTTAGTTGATCTACTACAATATCATGTTACAACCTACTTTGATAATGAAGTCAGCGGAATTCCGCAAGCTCATCACCGTTCTGGACGTCCTCTCAAAACCCTAACTCAAAGATTGAAAGGAAAAGAAGGAAGATTTAGAGGCTCACTCTCAGGAAAACGTGTAGACTTTTCTAGTCGAACTGTCATTTCTCCAGATCCAAACTTGGACTTATCTGAAGTGGGCGTACCTGAAACTGTAGCAAAAAAATTAACAATCCCTGAAATTGTTACTGATTGGAATATTGAAAAATTAAAGAAATTAGTAATTAATGGCCCATCCATATTTCCTGGAGTCAATTACATTACTCGTCCTGATGGCGTAAAGATTAGACTAGACTTTGTTGAAGACCGTTCATTAATTGCTGATTCACTAGAAATTGGATTCTTAGTTGAAAGACATCTGATGGATGGTGATGTTGTATTATTTAACAGACAACCATCACTTCATCAAATGTCAATCATGGCTCATTTTGTCCATGTCTTGCCAGGAAAAACCTTCCGATTACATCCATCTGTGTGTCCACCATACAACGCAGACTTTGACGGTGATGAAATGAATCTTCATGTACCTCAAAGTGAAGAAGCACGCTCTGAAGCAATTTTACTTATGAGAGTTCAAGATCAATTAATCTCTCCAAGATTTGGTGGTCCAATTATTGGAGCTCTTCGTGACTTTATCACAGGAGCATATCTTTTGACAAAAGATGGTACTATTCTAACCAGTCAAGAATTTGCAAATCTTGCTATGCTTGGTAGTTATAATGGAAAATTACCTGAACCTGAAAATAAGAAAGAAAATCTTTACACGGGAAAACAATTATTCTCACTTTTTTTGCCTGAAGATTTCAATTATATAATGACCTCAAAATGGTCAAAAGGAACTAAAGGAACCCAAAAGGATGTTGTAATTAAAAATGGTCAATTAATTAGCGGAGTTATTGATAAATCATCAATTGGTGCTGAAGAACCAGAGAGTGTATTGCACCGAATTGCCAAAGATTATGGTAACGAAAAAGCAAAAATTTTCTTAAATTCTGAATTAATCATGATTAAACAATTCATAACTCATTATGGATTTAGTTACGGTTACAGTGATCTAGAAGTACCAGAAAAAGATCGTCAAGCAATCAAAGATGATACACAAACAACCTATGATGAAATTCATGATTTGATTAGTCAAGAGAAGAAAGGAACTCTAAAAGCAATTAGAGGAATGACTTCAAAAGAAACACTTGAAGCATACATCATGAGTAATCTTGGTAAACTAAGAGACCGAGCTGCTACTGCTGCCAATCTATCATTAGATGATGACAATGCAGGAAAAATTATGGCAACCACTGGTGCAAGAGGTTCATCATTGAATGTGGGCCAAATGGCAGGTGCGTTAGGTCAGCAGGCAAGACGTGGTAATCGTCTAAATAAAGGATACAATAATCGAGTCTTAACTCATTTTGAAGAACATGAAAATGATCCTGACGCCCATGGATTTGTAAAATCAAATTATCGTGATGGTCTATCAACATTAGAATTCTTTTTCCATGCAATGGGTGGTAGAGAAGGTCTTGTAGATACTGCTGTAAGAACACAACAAAGTGGTTACATGCAGAGAAGACTGATTAATGCATTAGAACACATTAAGCTTGAATATGACGGAACTGTAAGAGATCCTCACGGTCATATTATTCAATTCTTGTATGGTGAAGATGGCATTGATGTAGCAAAAAGTGATCATGGTGAAGCATTTAACATTGACAGATTAATTGAATCTCAAAGTATTGTTGACTCTGGAAAGGCAGCAACAAAAGATGAAGTCGCATCATTAATCAAGAAATACACTAGTACATTCAATCTCCGTCTAGCAAATGCTGTTAGTAACTCATTAGAAAATTCAAAATTGAGTAAAATAGGTGTTGAAAAAGTAGCAAAGAAAGGATTACTACTTTACAATAATGCACAGGCAGAACCTGGTCAAGCAGTAGGAATTGTAACTGCACAATCAATCGGTGAACCAGGAACTCAAATGACTCTAAGAACTTTCCATTTTGCAGGAATTGCAGAACGAAATGTGACTTTGGGTCTTCCGAGACTAATTGAATTGGTAGATGCAAGAAAGAAACCCGTAACTCCTACAATGGATATCTACCTAACAGGAGATGCAAAAACAGATCAAAATAAAACCGTTCAAGTTGCACGTAATATCTTACAAACTACTGTAAATGATCTAATTCTTGATGCTGATACTGATTATAAAACAAAGATTACACTAAATCTAAATGAAAGAAAACTATCTGACCGTGGTTGCACCCTTAATGATGTTACCACTGCACTAGAATCTAATAAAAAATTCAAAATAGAATTAATGGGAAATTCCATTGTTCTAAATTTAGTTGATGAAGAAGCAGACGCTCCTGCTGTGATTACAGTACGAAATAAAGTCCTAAAAACAACTGTAAAAGGAGTTCCTGATATTGCTCGTGTTACAATTGTTAAAAAAGGAGATGAATATGTAATTCAAACAACTGGTTCTAATTTGTCCAAAGTCTTAGAAGTTGAAGGCATTGATAAGAACAATGTTAGAACAAATAATGTATCTGAAATTGCAGAAACATTGGGAATTGAGGCTGCAAGAAATGCTTTGATTAATGAATTAAGCACCACTCTAGAAGATGCAGGCTTGGAAGTTGACCAAAGGTACCTAATGCTCGTTTCTGATTTGATGTGTCATCGTGGTTATATGCAACAAATTGGTCGTCATGGAATTGCAGGTACTAAAGATAGTGTCTTAGCACGTGCTGCATTTGAAATTACCGTTCCAACAATTGCAGGTGCTGCAAAAACTGGTGAAATAGAGCAATTAAGAGGAATTACGGAAAATGTAATTGTTGGTAGTCAAATACCAATTGGTAGTGGAACTGTAGATTTGTACATGCAAGTAGCAAAGAAACGTGCTTCTGATAAATCTTAAAAAATATTAACTAAGAATATTATCTAAAATCATGTTAGAAACTTGGATAAGTAAAATTAGAACAAATGACCCTAAACAAGTAGCATCATTATATCATGATGATGGATTATTACTTGGTACATTTTCTGATATAGAACGAAAAGGACATGATCTTATTCTTGAATATTTTGAAAATCTTTTAAAATCAAAAGTTGATGTTGAAATTGTTACACAACATAAACATGAAACTGAATCATTAGTAACAAACTCTGGTCTCTATAATTTCATTGTAGATGGTAAAACTGTAAATGCACGATACTCATTTGTTTTCATAAAAACTGGTAATGATTGGAAAATCTTATCACACCACTCTTCGGTTCTGCCTGAAAGCCACTAAGACTTTTAATTACAACAAACTTTTGAAAAACATTGGTTAAGAAAGATCCTAATTATAAAAAACCTCAAAACCCAAAAAGTTTTGGGGCATTCCTTAAGAAGAGAGCTCCGATATATCTTGGATTAATTGGATTATTCATGATATTTGCATATCCTGCATTAACAGATAAAGATCTTAATTCATTACTTGATGACTCTTTTGAAGGTAATGAACGAATTGCAGTTGATATGGTTCAATTTTATTCTGGTCCAAATGAAACAGGTATTACTATTCTAGAAGTTATTGAAGAGAAGATTAATGAAAAGCATTCTAATCAAAAAATCTTTAATGATGAAGAAACGTGGGCAGAATTTGTTGTAGAAAATATTGAAAATCGAAATGAAGGATTTACTCATGAGGTAGTCTTTCTCTTTAATGCTGAAAATAATCAATCAATGATGTATGGTTGGTTTGTTAATATTGAAAATGGAGAAATATCCCCCATAGATTCAACATCTAAAAGTATACAACAAACAGTTGATTACTTTGACTAGTTCTTTAGGTATTAATTATCACTAATCCTTGAACAAATATGAAAACACGATTAGGTGTATCATTTGAAATTGATTTTGCTCATACTTTGAGAGGTCATCCAAAATGTGGTAAACCACATGGCCATACATCTAGAATTATAGTTGAAGTTCAAGGTGATGTCAAAAAAGGTGCATCATATGAAGAAAACATGGTAATTGAATTTGATAAAATGAAAAAACTTTGTTGGGAAACAATTGAACAACTTGATCATAGAAATCTCAATGATCTGTTCGATTTTCCAACATCAGAAAATATTGCAGAATGGATATTTGAAAATTTGAAAGATAAAATTCCATTACATTCAGTAAAATTCTTTGAAGGAACAAACAAGTATTGTGAAATTACTTCTGATTAGAAACTATTGATGATATTTCTTAGGTTAAATCGCCATCTTTAAGTTTCTGAAGATCCAAAATTCTAACACATTCTTCTAGTTCTTCAGGTAAATGGTCATTTATTGCTCGTTGACAATTTTTGCAAATTGTACCTTCCATATCTGAATTTGGTTTTGCCATCATAATTATCGCCAGTCCTTAGTATCCGTTGTACATTTCGGACATTTAATTCCATTTGTTACTAAACCACATTTGTTACATTTTGCTGAATATCCAATCATATCGTTTTTTCCAGTTTTTGTATATTTGAAAATTAATACAAACGCAATTAAAATTCCAATTGCTGCTCCTACGACCCATAATAGCATAATATACTGTAAAGTTTATTCAATTAAAGACTAACGATAATCTAAAATTTCCTTGAATCGCCCTCAAGTAAACCTGGACCAATATGTAATTTGTCTATATGACTGGATAATTCTTCTTTGTCCTGAAATTTTGATTCACAATACGGACATGATAGTTCTTTCATACTGTATCTTACACTTTACAAAATAAAAGGGAGATGAAAATTTGTATTTGTATATATTTTTTCTATCTTTTTGGTATGTCATCTTCCGAACTAAATCTAGATTCAACTGCTTCTGCTTTCACAGATAATTCCTTTGTATCTCCAAGTTTTTGATAGGTTAATTTTTCTAGAGTTTCTATGATTGTTCTTGCTGCTCTATATTGAGGAATTCTGGGTTCTAATAATTCACCATAAAGCCCAATTCCATTTATTCCATTCAATTTCGCATAACCTAAAATTAATCCATTAAACCCTGTAATGACAGATTCAGTTGGAGTGGTTTCAATTCCTAATTTCCTAACTAATTTCAAAATATCTTGTGATGTAGTTGTAACATATGTTGTAGGACTTTTTCCAAATGATCTTGATGTGTGATAACCTCCCACCGTATAGATGAATTTTGCATCATATCGTTTTGCAACATTTATCACATCTTGGCATAATTCATTTAGTTCCTCATTTTCTTGTGGTTGACCTCTACCTCCACCAAACACAATGATATCCTTGGCAAATCTATACTCCCATTTTTCTTCAGGAATCTCAATGTATCCACCTTTGTCATAAACATATGGCGGTCTAGATGATACGGCATGTCTAAAAGATGCTGTACCTAAACTTTTGTTGATATGATTTACTACTATACTCCCAACATTTCCCATATCTTGCATTGCTGCTATGATTAGTGGTTTATTCACATCTGGAATTCTTGTATCCTCAAAATGCACATGATTTTATGAAATTTGTTGTTTAAAACATGTTTGGTATATTCCTGAGAATTGTTATCATAGTACGACACTTTTAGTTTCAAGTTCTTTTACACATTCAAAATCTTCTTTCTATATGCAGTCAATAAACAACTTCTACAAAGACAGTCTTTATCATCAATTTCATTTTTTGATAATTTAGGAAAATCTGCACACCAACACGATATATTATTGTCACACGAAAAACCATCACCACATTTGGCACATTTTTTATTCATTAGTTATCTGATAATATGCTTAACACTCTATTAGGAATATCTGGTAATCTACTAACTGCTAATACCTTATCATATCCTAAATATTTCAAATTATTTGCAATTGATGTTGCACTAAATGTGTCTCTACCTACTCCAATTGCTGTCATTTTGATTCCTAATGATCTGTATGATTTTAGTATCAATTTTACCGCATTTGCATCAGCTGGTTCTCCATCTGACAATGTCAAAAAAATATCTGGCTTTTTTGATGTTAAAACGTGAAGCATTCTATCATATACTTCTGCTAGTGGTGTACCTCCATTAGCTGAAATCTGTGCTAATCTCTTAGCTGCTGAATTATTCCATTTCATTTCTGATGGTTTTACTAACCAGCAAACTACTTGTCTATCTACAGTATTGAATGCATATACTGAAAAATCTACTTTTAAGAATGCTAATACCTCGCAAAGTCCAATTGTTGCCTTTTTGTATTCTATTTGTTGATCAGACACACTTGAAGAATGATCAAGTAAGATGACAATTCTTGATTTTATTGATTTTTTAACATCTGTAATGAATGGCTTATGAAATCCTTCAAGATATGCCTCTTCATCAAATTCCTCCCCTGAAATAACATGTTCTTCTTTCCATCCTGTTTTCCATTCTCGGAATCTATTTTTCAAATTACTAATCAAATCTTGATCATAAATTTTTGTCTCATCTGCATTCATTGAATTTGGAATTTGAATACCTATAGTTTCAGGCATCAATCCTTTATTTTCATTCTTTTTTGTTTCTTCTTTAATTAAATCAAATTCTTTAGAAATTTCTTTTCCTTCAATTGTTCTTTTTGGATCTATTTTTCCTAATTCTGATTCAAGATTCTTTGTAATCTTCTGAACTGCTTTCTCAAAATCTTGTGGTGTTACCATCATTCCTGGACCCTTCATTGGAACTGACAATGGAATTGTAATTAATGGATCAATGTCTAAAATTGTTAAGATTTTTGGAATATGTTTTTCTATCCACTCTGTATTGTAATTATTTTTTAGTGCCTCATCTAAAACCTCCTTTGCAAAATCTGATGCTTTTACAACACGTTCAAAATGACTTGGTTGCATCTCTCCTTTTATATCTCCAAACAAGAAATACTGGTAAAATCCCTCGACAATTTTTGATTTTCCTAAAAGATTACTTAAAAGTGGTCTGTAAATCCATTGCCATGAATAATTGAAAATTAACTCTTCATCCATTCCTTGCCAAACTTTTCGCCCAACTAATTCAATTCTACGTCTTTCAATTGAATTCAATAAAAATCCAAATGCATGATCATTTGATAAAATTTTTTCACAATTTTTTATCTTCATACTCTCATACCATGCTGCAGTTCTAAATTGTCTATATCTTGCAAACTCATCTCCATTATAGTCTAGTACTGGAGTGAGAATTACTTTATTTTCTTTCATTCTGGTTTCATTAACTTTTTTTGGAGACATTGTAACAATTATTTTATCATTCTCAGACCATCGTCTTACTAAAAATGTTGAAATTTCAATTAATGTATCATTTCTTAAGGCAACTGATGACATTAGCTTTCATACATGGATGTAATAATATCATTAACTTTTTGTAATTCAATACTTCCCCATTGTGCATAAACATTTCCAAAAACTATCTCGGCTGCCTTCTTTGGTGACATCTTTCCATCGATTAACTTTGCATATGCTATAGTCTCTCTTAATGAAGGTGAATAGTATAATTCTTCAACTGATGCTGCTTGTCTTAGTGTATTTGCAAGTTTAATCCCTTTTTCTAATGATCTTATATCTACTTGTGGAACGTGTTTTTTCACAATCTCAAGTTCTTTCTCTTCAGGCGGATAATCCATTCTTAATCTAATAGGAAACCTACTCAATAGTTGTGGTGGCAGTTCTTTTGTTCCAACATGATTTAGTGGATTAATTGTTGATATGACAAACCATGACTTGTTAGCTGTTATCACTTCTCCTCCGGATTCTTTTAGAACTACTTGTCTTCTATCATCTAATGCCTCATCCAATCTTAGCAAAACATCTGCTTCGGCTGCATTAATTTCGTCTAGGTATAACATGTTACCCTCTTTCATCGATTTAATCAGAATTCCTTCATCAAATTGGATATTTCCTTCTGAAAGACTCTTTGATCCTACCAGATGACTCTCTCTAGTTCTTAAACTAAAGTTAATTGATTCTAGTTTCATTGATTGTCTTTTTGCAAATTCTCTTACCAGTGTTGTTTTACCCGTACCTTTTGGACCTATGACTAAAACAAAAATTCCTTGTTCATGAGCTTTTTCCAAAACTTCAAATGCATTACTCCAATCTAAATAATCTGGAAAATTTTCTCCTGATTTTCCTTGTTCTTTCATCAAAGTATCATTGTTTGATCTTCTACTTTATTTAAGACTAGATCTATGCTGCATATGATGCTATCTTGACATAAGACTCATCTAATGTCTTATGTAATTTTTTATTCCATTCATCAAATCCAGATGGATCTTTTGGATAATTATAATAATGATCAACTAACCACTGATTTTGACCTGATGTATATTTGAGTCCACTAGCAACGGTCTTATTCATTGCACCTCTAATTATCATTCCAAGTTTCCCAAGACCTGTAAAATCTGGATGTTCTCCTTTGCTAATTGCCTCAACATCAAGATTTCCCAAAAAGTGTTTCATTCCATAACTGATTTGTTCATTTGTCATTGTTTGAACTAATCTTCTAAATAATTCTAGACCAGCTGTTTTGTAACCGTACTCTTTAATGAAATCTATATTGTACTGCCACAAACTTGCTTCTGAAACATCATTTGCTTCAATTGCTTGCGCAACATTATTTCCGAGAATTGTTCCTGCAATAAGAGCTGGTCCAATTCCACCTGCATCTATAGGCTTTGGCATCCATGCTGAATCTCCTACTAACATGTATCCCCCTGAAACCAAACAATCATTTTGTCTTCTTACTGAAACTTGATAAACACCTGTATTGTTGTGTATGTCTCCTGCATCTTCAGATAATTTTGGATTTTTAATTGCCTTGTTTCGTTCAAGATATTCTCTCATTAGTGATGCCACATTATCTGATTTTCCTAATCTTTTATTTCGTTGTTCTAGAATTGATTTCTCAACTCCTAATCCAATATTGACTTTATTATCTCCTTTTGGAAATACCCATCCATATCCTCCTGGTGCAATATCTTGATCTAAGTGAATTATACAATAATCTGGATCAAATTGTGCTAAATCATTCTCACCTGGTTCAAAATACATGATGTGTCTTCCAGTAGATTCTACATCTCTTCTATCAATTTTTCTTTCTACTTTTGTAGAGTTCTCTAATTGATTTCTTAACATAGATGTAATTCCTGTTGCATCCACTACTAATTTGGCAGTTTTTTTGTATGGTTGTTTTGTTTTATAATCTACTCCTTGTATCCCTACAACTTGTGTTCCATCATAAATCAATCCTGAAAGATTAATTTCAAAATCAAATTCAACTCCCATCTTTTTTGTTCTGGCATTTTGGATTTCTGGAAGTTTTTGTCTATTTAGCATATATCCTGCACCGTCAAATGGAATTGCAGTTTCATAGTCAGGGGAAAACGCCATAACTCCTTTTACATCATGTTCAATTTCTGGTCTAGTCCATGGCACCTTGATTCTTTCAGTCATATAATCAACTGCCTCTTTTGAGCATGCATCTCCACATGTCCATCCTGGAGATGATTTTCTTCCAGGTAAATGTTCTGGATTTCTGTCCACTGAAAGAATTCTCAAATTTTGTTTTGAATAATAAGAAATAGCCTGGGCAGCAATAGTTCCTGTTAATCCTCCACCTGCAACAATTACATCATAATCTGTATTCAACAAGTCATTGTTTTTTCTATCAATATTTAAAACAATCCGAATTAGATATCTGGGTCGGTTCGTCGCGGCGTCATCAGAGTTTGGCACTCAGACTGGAGCGGCTTTTATTTCCTCATTCCCTTTTTCATTTACGAGTAAATATTATTAAATGATCTATCCAAATCACATTTTCATTAATTCTTGATAAATTTTCTTTGTTTCATTTTTAACATAAACTGGTGTACTAATACTAATCTTTATTGCATCTTCTCTTGATATTGTTAAAATTTTTGAGATTAACATTTGTTTACTTATGCGTAAACTCAAACCTGATGATGTTACATATTCGTCAACATTATCAAAAATTTCATTAAAGTCTTCTTTTTTCATTTTTGAAAAGAATATCTTCACAAAGTCTACGGCAGATTTTTTTTTCAATTTAGATGAAATTAGTAATATTGGATTGTTAAAATGACCTGGAACTTGTTCAATCTGAAAATTTTTTTGCTCTATATGGAAAACACTTTCTAATTCTTCTAGAACCTTATTTTCGTTCTCTGTGGCATGAAGAATTAAATCAATTCTTATTTCTAATTGCATTTCTAAAACATCAGTCTAGTCTGATTTTGTTTTTTTACTTTTTACTTCAAGCAAGACTGTCTGTGCAGATGCTGTTTTGATTAGTTTTACTTTTTCTAATCCAACATGTCTTAATTTTATAACTTTCTTCGCAGCAGCCATAATATCTGAGTTTATCTTTCCATAACATGTAGCCTGAACGAATCCATCAATATCCATTGTTGGAACTGTTTTTTCAATTACATCTTTTGCAATTAGGCGCAATTGACGTTGTCTTGATGTGTTCAATTGTCTGTGTGTCAGAGCAACCATTTTGATTCTAAATACATAGTTGTCTTTTGTTTCGGCATCTATGATGAAGTTTACTTTAGATGAACCTCTTCGAATCAAACTTCTTAAAAATTCCTTAGAATATTCATATCTCTTAAAAATTGTTTTGGCTTTGTTATCCGTGACATTATCTATTTGGAAAATTATCTTGTATTGGTGTTGTGAAGGATCACCTTTGAGAATATCCCATAGTGTAACTTCTAAAATTCTACCTTTGGCATTCTCGTCATCAGTAATTGGAACGTATCCAATATTGACATTGTTAAATGAATCTGGAGCGATAACATTTACCCATTTCTTTTCTTTCCATTTGTCTTTGATCTTACGAGCTTTTCTTGCCAATTATCTTCGACGACTATTTTCTGAATATAAACTGTTCTAGATTATATGAGATTATCTCTAAAGTATTTCTGTAAAACTTTTGGAACTTTTACATGTCCATCTTTTGTTTGATTATTTTCTAAAATTGCAACCAATGTTCTTTCTATCGCTACTAGTGTCCCATTCAATGTATGAACATACTGTGTTTTTTCATTAGTTTTATCTCGAAATCTAATCTTTAATCTTCTAGCTTGAAAATCCATACAGTTTGAAACTGAACAAACTTCTCTGTATGCATTTTGACTAGGCATCCATGCCTCTATATCATATGTTTTCGCTGCAACTTTTCCCATATCTCCACTAGAAAGTAATACTACTTTATGTGGAATGTTGAGTCTCTGAAAAAATTCTTCAGAATATCTAATCATTTTCTCTTGTTCTTCAACTGAATTTTCTGGTTTTGCAAAAACGAATTGTTCAAGTTTTTCAAATTGATGTACTCGGAAAATACCTTTCTGATCTTTTCCATGTGCTCCAGCTTCCTTCCGGAAACATGGACTGATTGATCCAAATCTCTGTGGTAATGTCTTTCCATCCAAAACTTCATCTGTATACATAGATGCAATTGCATGTTCTGAGGTTCCAATTAAAAAAAGATTTTCAGCATCCACTTTGTAAATAACATCCTCAAAATCCTCCGCAATAACTGCGCCTTCCATAGATTCTCTATTAATCATATAAGGTGGTTGTATCAATTGATATTCTTTCTCAATTAGCAAGTCCATCGCAAATGATGTGACGGCTTGAGCTAATCTGACCAAATCTCCTTTCAAAAAATAAAATCTTGAACCTGCAATTTTAGAGGCTCGCTCGATATCTAGCAATCCTAAACTTTCGGCTATCTCCTCATGCCCTTTTATATCAAAATCAAATTTTGGAATTTCTCCCCATATTCTTACTTGTTTGTTAAATGATTCATCAGATCCTTTTGGAACTGATTCATGTATCAAGTTAGGTATTGAGAAAGACAATCTGTGAAAATCTTCTTCAACTGATTTTCTTAAAATTTCTAAATCATCAAGTTTTTTTGAAATTTCGCCCATCTTCTGTAATAATCCTGATGCGTCGTTTCCAGCCTTTTTTTCACTACCGATCTTAATCGACATTTCATTGCGCTTTTGTCTTAATTCGTCAGTTTGGAACATAACATCTCTTCTTTTTTTATCTAACTCTAACATTTTTTCAAAATCAAATTCTACAGCTCTATCTTTTAGCATCTGTTTAATTCGATCAGGTTCATCTCTAATGATTTTTGGATCTAGCATTATTTTATTACCTCCATAGAAAGATTTACGTGTTCCAATACCTCGTCAACGGTAGAAATTAACTTTCGTAAATCACCTTCATTTGAAAAATAAAATGCAAGTTGATTTTCTTTCTCTTTAATCTCTAAATTCAATCCTTGTGGAAAATCAATATTATCTGGTTCTAGTGCCTTTTCAATAACTTTGGCTTTGTCTTTAGAAATATTATTGATTACTATCTCTATCTGGCATTTTGGTAACATTACTTTCAAGATAATCTAAAAATCCATCTAATTTGTCTTTAGTTATTTTAGCTCCTGCGGCTGCCTCGTGACCTCCACCAATTCCGTTAAATTGTTCTGCACCTCCTCTCATCAATTGACTAAGATTTATGGAATTTTTACAACTTGCAGATTTACGTGATGAAAATTTGATTGTACCCTCTGATCCGTCTGTTCTCAAAATAACTATTTTTCCTGAATTTTTTGGAGATCCTGCAATTAGTGATGAAATTGTACCCGTCATGGTCTCAGGAACCAATCCTTGAGCATTTACCATCACACAATTTTCCATATTATTTGTTCTCCATCTCTCATTAGATAATACATTCATGTATTCTCTAATCATACCTCTATATTCTGATAAAATTTTCTTACCCTCTTCTAGCATTGTGTTTCTATCTCCCATGCAAATTGAAATTCCAACTCCTGACTTGTTAATTCGCCCACAAGAATTCAACATAGTTGAAAATTCTCTACCATCTCTGAGAAAACTCCTTTTTTCTTCTCTTGGGAATGTGTATGTATATCCAATAAGCTCCTCCATGATTTGAGTGGCATTTTCTCCTTGTGTAAATTTACTAATTGATTCAATAATGCTCTGTTTTTCATCTTGTGTCAAATCTGCTGGAACTCTCCATCTTGCTCCATCTTTAAGTTGAATTTTTGCGTTAGTTAGCATTGCAAGACATGCATCTCTGTTCCATGTCAAACCTTCGATAAATGGTTGAGATGTAAATGCAATTGCGTCTGGGAGTGGTCTTGTTTCCCTTCCAACTAGTAGTAAGTCTAAATCGATATTTACTAGCCCTAATTTTTTTGCAGTTTCTGCTATCTCTACATTTTTCCCAGTGAATGATCTTTTCTCACCTTGATCTTGCCTATCTCCTAATGCTGAAACTACTGCAACACTTGACAAGTCCTCATTTTCGTCGTTGAGTGCCTTTGCAGCCAAATATGCCATTCCACCAGCACAAATTTCAACTCCTCCATCAATTCCAAATTTCCATGCATTAATGACACGTTCGTTATCTTTCTCATCTTCTGAAATTTCATGATGATCTAACATTAGCCAATTATCTGATAATTTTTCATCAAGTAATTTTCCAAAACCTCCTCCCAAATCTGTAATTACATGTAAATCTCTTGTCTCTTTTTGCATCATCTCAACTAGGTTTTCACTAAATTCATTAGTTGTTCTAACTGTACATTTTGCGCCATGTCTAATTAGCGCTTTTGAAATTATTGAGCCTGATGTAATTCCATCACAATCAATGTGAGTTGTAACTAGAATATTTTTCCTTGATTTTACTGCATCTGAAATCCGATCTGAAAAATTGGATAATGATTCTTCTAAAACTTTTCCCATTACTCTAGCTGGGCTACTACGGACTTATATTTCCATTTTTGATCTATCTCGCCTGTCTTTTTGTAGTGGGTAGATAGTCTGTGAACTTTTGCTTCAACTAATTCTAAGGCTCTTGTATTTCTGTTATCTGATCTATTTTCTTTAAGATGTTTTTGAAGGTTAACTGCCTTCATCACAATGTTGTTCAAATCTTCTGGAATTTCCGGATTTAATTTATTTTCTATTAGAACTTCTTTAATTCCTTTGTTAATGATTGGTTTTACTAAAGGAATTGCATGTTGGTCTCTTAGTTTTATTCCAATTTGACTGGTAGTCATACCTTCTTTTGCATATTTGATAATCAGTCCCTCAATTTCCTCATTGGTTTGTTTGATCCAATCTGGTTTTTTTGGATCAATAGGTCTGATTGAATGTGACTTTCCATGATTATGTGTGTGGAGTCTTCCCATTTTTTTGGCTAAATTACGTACGAAATTAAATGTATCTAGCGAGATTATTGAAAAAAGTTAAATAATAACGATAGTCCAAACAAAATTAGATACAAATGAACAAATCAATAGTATTAGGCGCACTTCTAGCAGGCATTTTCTCAATGGGAGCTGCTCCCGCATTTGCTCAATACATGGGCAGTGGCGGAGATGGTAGCCAAGACGGTGGACATCCATCAATGTCTTTAGAAGACTCCTTAGAACTCGCAAAGAGAAAAGTTGAATATGCAGGTAATAATCCAGGCGCAGGTTCCGGTACTCCATACATGGATGCTGGTGGTGTACTAGGTGCATCTGCTATTGCAGCCGCAATCTTTGGTGGTATTGCTGGTGCCTTCTTCATAAGAGGAAGATCCGGAAAATATGCCCAACCAGGAACAGGATAATCTCCTTCCTTACTTCTTATTTTATTCCTAAACCTAGCCTTGCTGATCTCGGTTTATGAGAATCAAAAAAAATCTTTATATCGACCTCTGAATTCAAAATAATGATGATTCCTGTATTCGGAACAATCTTGAGTATATTGTCTAGTCTGACCGGACAACTCGGTCCAAACTATGACCCACTATTCTACGATGTTATGGTATACATCTTTGGAACAATCATGTTCACAATATTCCTACTCGCACTGATTGCGTACTGGGTACGTATTCATGGATGGGGATACAAAGATAATCGTGA
>ENA-OREB01000229-OREB01000229.1-marine-metagenome-genome-assembly--contig:-NODE-229-length-29458-cov-5.247915_pt1 | contig 29458 bp, 43 predicted proteins | sample MGYA00248625_ERZ508552 | MGnify/ENA primary metagenome ERZ508552 (study PRJEB26219, sample SAMN06267888) | marine metagenome | isolation source: Monterey Bay, California, USA | place: USA:Monterey Bay...
TGGTGCAACTTACAGTAGCACTCAACCTGCTAATTTCGATTGCGATGGAGTTAATGACACTCTAATCAGTAGTTCATTTACACAGCCTAATGCTGACCTGTCGTTTGGACAGTGGCTGAATCCTGATGTTCGAGCATCAGGAGTAATGATTCAAAATGGGGTTTGGTCTAATTCAGCAGGTCGTGGGGTTCTACTTTATCGCCTTAGCGGTAGGACATATTCTTATTATCAGGCTAATAGTTTAAGCAACGTTCCATCCAACCCATCGTATGCTCCCTTCAATCAATGGTTCTATATGTGTTGGAGTAGAAATGCTACAACAAAGCTTATTAGAATGTGGAAATGTGATGTTAACGGAGTGACTCAACTAATTAGTACTACAGGTGGTTCAGCAACTAGCGTCGCTGGCAGTGTTAACTTTATGGCATCAGGTCAAACTGCCACGTCAGGTTTTTATAATGGGCAAGTCGGTGACTATCATGTTTACGATGATGACTTAGGAACTGCTGAATGGACACAAAACTTTAACGCTCAAAAAGCATACTACGGATTATGAGTCATAACAGCAGGGTATATCAAGTCTATGAAGCAGATGAAATGGACAACTTAGACATGACGTTGTACCAAGATAGCGTAAGATGGAACAATGACAGGACAGAGTTTATAATGGAGTATATAGATGTTCCTGAAACAATGGTTGGCAAATTGACTTATGAAGAAACGTTGGCTTTAATAGCAACTAAACCTTGGGAATATGAATTACGAACTGATTAGCGTAGCAGTAGGTGCGGTAGGTGGGATAATCGGAACTTACGTGAAGATGGAAAACGAACTTACCAAAGTAAAAAGTCGACTGCATTCTTTGGAGAAGCAAGAAACACGTGTACAGCAAAGCCTGGATGTGTTGCTTGATGGAGTTAATGAGATTAAAATTTTGCTCGCCAAAAAAGGGATTGAATGAAATCGAAAAGGCAATACGAAGACAGTTTTAACATGGTCAAAGTCGGTGTGATAGGATTGGTTTTATGCTTAATTTGTTTGCTGTGAGAAGCATTGATCGCATAATTTTACACTGCACAGCGACAGTTAAAGGCTTAGAGTTAAAAGCATCTACCATTGATTTGTGGCATAGAAAAAGGGGATGGTCAGAAATTGGTTACCATTATGTAATCTATGCTAACGGTGAAATTGCCAAAGGAAGAGATGTGCAGAAGCAGGGATCGCACACCAAAGGACATAATGAAGACAGTATAGGTATTGCGTATGTTGGTGGTTTAGATAAAAACTACACACCAAAAGACACAATGACAATGCAGCAAGAAGTAGCATTGTTAACCTTAGTAAACAGCATCAGAACCGTATTTGGGCATTGCACCGTTCATGGACATAATGAATTTAGTAGTAAAGCATGCCCTAGTTTTAATGTGCAGGAGAAGTATAAATTTTTAAATAAATAAACATGGAATTTTTAACGATGTACTGGAGTGAAATTTTAAATGTTGTGCTTGTTGCAGCAGGTACACTTACAGCTTTAACAGAAACAAAGAAAGATGACCGTATTGTAAACGTACTGTCTAGGATATTGCAAGCAGTAGTGCTAGGAAAGAACAGAAACAAGTAATATACTTGTGTAGGTAAAACCTTCTGCTTTGGTGTTACTTAGTTTTCTCCTATGGTTAACGATCCCCTGTGCATAACTGCATGGGGGATTTTTACGTTATATGGGTTTTTTTGCCTATATTAGAGATATGAAAAATACCAAAGCAAAAGGTTACGGAATTAAATCCTTAAAATTCCACAAAGGTCACGACGGCATGGACGGCTTTTCAAGTATTGGAGTCAATGTTTAATTGGTTTAGGCTACGAGGTATGAAGGGTAATAGAGTAAACAAAGCCGTGTACAAGAGGTACACGCAACGCGCAACTATGCTTTTTATGTTGTGTAAAGGACTGCGAGAATCAGGGGACAATTCAATGTTACTTGATACTTGCAGTCTTGCTTTGCGCGAATGTGAGGAGCAGATAGCAAAATTTAAACGAATAGACAGCAACCTATGAATACAATACACATAGAGGTAAATGACGACTTGCATTTAGAAGTGTCATATAAATACTATGCAGGTGGATTAAGTAACGATCATGATGTACCGCCTGATCCTGAAGAATTTGATATAGAAATGATTTATTTAGTAGACGCAAAAGGAACATCAATTGACGTGACAAATCATACAGAAGATTTGTATGGTGTTTTGGCGTGGGAGAAAATTTTAAGTGAAGTAAACAACCAAAATAATAATTGAGATGAACAAAATTATCCAAATGCAGTCATCAGGTAAGCCTTGGAAAAATGACCAAGGTGTAGACTGCTTTAACTATGAAGTGCTGCTTGACGATCAACGCACGGCAATTGTAACGGCACAAAGTGAAAAGCGTTGGCAAGTAGGCGATGAATGCGAAGTAACCAAAGAGTGGGAAGATAAAGGCGGTAACAAACGCATGTCTTTGAGTAAGCCAAAATCGCAGTGGAAAGGCAAAGGTGGTGGTAATAGTGTAGATGATTCATTGGTGCAGAAAAACATTGGTAACTCATGGGCGATAACTACGGCATTAACTTACCTACAGCTAGTCACTACGTCAGCAGGACAGTTAACGCCAAATGAAATTGCAAGCCAGGCGCGAATGTTTTTAAATATGCGTGACAACATGGAAGAATTTAAGTTTGATGAAAACTCAGATTTGCCTTTCTAATGGGGAAACTAAAGCAAACACTTGAAGACGGCAGTGCAGTAGAATTTAGCTATGTACATGAGCCATTGCCGGAGGATTTAAAATGGGCTGTAGGTCACGCAGCAGCATTTTCTGATTCAGCAGAAGAAACGAAGCAAAACGCTTTGATGTTATTGAACATTTTAGACGAATTAAGAAATGACTTTAGGAACATTCATTAAGGTAAAATTTGGAACGCAAGGGCATTTAAGCGAATCCCTTGAACTTCATATGAACACTGTAAATAAATGGTACATGAACGATCCTAAGAAATTGTTTATGCACGTTAACAGTATTGCAAAATGGAGTGATACACCTGTAGAAGAAGTGGTAAGGATGATTGAAGAACGGTGCGACGATGTTAAGCACTTGCAATCTAAGTAGTGCGCAGTTAGTGCAATTGCGAAACCAACTTCTTTACTTGCATTTGTACACGCCACAATCGTACAAGCTTCAATTGATTAGCAATCAAATTGACGCAATAAACATTGAGTTAAACCATAAGCTGAAAACAACCAAATACAAAACACCATGAGCAATCGGCTATTTAAGGGCGTTTGGATTCCTGCACACATTTATTTAGATAGTGAACTGTCCTGGAGTCAAAAAATTTTACTTGTAGAAATTGATAGCTTTAGCAAAAACAATAGGGAATGCTTTGTAAGCAATGAGCATCTATCAGAACATTTACAAGTAAGCGTTAGTAGCGTAGAAAAAAGTCTGCGCAAATTAGTTGCGTTGGGTTATGTGATTAGAACACGTAAGCAAATCAATGGCACAAGCCGTCGAATATTACGGTTAGATACCTCAATAAATTACGGGTCACAACCGGAAGAAAGTGCGGATGACAACCGGAAAAAAGTGAGGCATACTAATACAGGTACTAATTCAATGACTAATTCAATGAAAGAAGACAGACCGCAAAATATTGAGGATTGTATAAATTACTTTGCAGAATTAGGTTATTCTGACCAAGCACGACCATTTATGGATTGGTATGACCAAACAGATTGGACATTAAAAGGAGGCAATAAAATTATGGATTGGAAAGCAACTGCTCGTACATGGGCAAGAAGACAAAAGGAACATGCAGCAAATAAAAAAGGATTCCAAAAGCAAAACTTTAACGCTGAATCAATTAAGTCTTTCGTTACTGAAGGATAATACGCAGGGCATTACACCATTGCAAGCGTGGGATGAAGGAACTAACATAAAGGTTGCGCTAAGTGTTGCGCCTGAAATTGTTCGCGCATGGATTGTGGCTGAAGTTGGAAGGTTGATAAAGGATATGAATTGTAAGACAACGATAGGAACAGACGAAGAACTTATGTTTTGCTGTCGTGCCATTATTGATGATCACCCAACACTACGGCTTGAGGAAATTAAAATAATATTTGATTGGGTTCGTAAGGGCAAATTTGGCAAGCTGTTTGAACGTTTAAAAACTGCTGAGATTTTAGGGTTTATCGAAAATTACTGTGGCGAAACAAGAGCGCAAATTTTAGAGGATAGAGTGCGAGCAGAAAAAGATAAACTCGTAGAAAGGAATGGGGAAGCATTAGAACCTTTAGGCTTGACGGATATATACGACAGTTTAAAAATTAAAGGGCATGAGCCAAAGGGACAGGGTATAGGTACAAGGTTAAGAAACAAAAACGATTGGAAAGATGAATGAATATTTAAGTACGTGTTGTGGTTCAAGTCCACATAGGGATAGTGATTTATGTAGTTCTTGCTTTGAACATGCAGATTTTGATTATGGCGAAGAAGACAAGTAAACCAAAGGAGAAAGCTAAACTAGACGCATCAATAAGCCGATATGTTAGAGCAAGCCAAAGCGATGATTCAGGTTACAGCACCTGCATAACTTGTGGTGTCAAAAAACCTTGGAAGACTATGGATTGCGGACATTTTATTACACGAGGAAAACTTAGCACGAGGTACTTGTATGATCCCGAAAATGGGCTTGCTAATATTTGGAGTCAGTGTAAACGCTGCAACGGTTTTCTCGGTGGTCAGCAGTTTGTTTACGCGCAACGTTTGGATAGCATGTATGGCGAAGGGACGGCTGATAAAATACTGTATATGAGCAATCAACATCGTACCTTTAGTATACAAGAGTTGCAAGAAATGCGCAAAAAGTACGATGACTTGTTTCGAGAACTTCATAAATGAAAACTATGCGCTGCTTCTGTCAGTGTCAAAAAAGTATGTAGGCGAAAAATATGCTGAAGATTTACTGCACGACATGCTCATTAAATTCTTAGAAAAACAAGATAGATTAGATGCATTATGCAATCGGGGTGAGATGCTACCGTACATATGTCGAGCCTTGAATGTCAGCAGTTGGAGCAAAACAAGTCATTTTTACAAAAAGCATAGGCAATGGGAAACACTAAGAACACAGTACGACACGGAGTTAATCGCGTCCAGGGATACAATTTTAGAAGAGATAGAAAACAGATCGGCAAAGCAGTTAGGCACGGTTTATAATATATTAGAGGAATTACAATGGTTTGATAGAGAAGTTTTTAAAGCTTACTATCTTCATAATCACACACTAGACACATTTTCACATGCAACAGGAATCGCAAGACAAACACTCTACAGAAGCATCAACAAAGCCAAAAAGAAAATACAGGAAAAAATCAACGAAGTCGATAGGCTTAGGTGACGACATAGAAAAGATTACTAAAGCAACAGGCATTAAGGCAGTAGTCGATAAAGTAGCAGAATTGACTAATACTGATTGTGGATGCGATAAGCGCAAAGCTTGGCTAAACAAAAACTATCCTCGACAGCATGACATGAGCAAAGCGGATCAACTGTTGTTTGAAAAAGTCATACAGCCTAAGCTGAAGGTAGGCGCAGAAGTAGATATGGCATGGCAAGAAATATTTATAAGCATATACTTTAACACCTTTGGGAGAAAAATTAAAAAGATGGGGTGCAAAACGTGTTACTTAAAGGATGGTGAATTGCTAGAAAAAGCATACATAGCTTCATGCGAATAATTAGCGCAGCACAACTAGACGGATACCAAAGACGAAAGGACAGAACAATATCATTACGCTTTGTAACACAGGAGATGACAAGCGAAGAGGTAATGAATATTGATGCAGTGTTAGATGGTTTTGGTATATTGTACTTTAGAGCAGAAGATGACCCGCAAGAAGCTGTGCCGGTAGAGCAATTGGACAGCATCGAATTAGACTTGTACGATAAGAAGAAGACACAAAGCCAAAGGTTACGTGCTGTACTTTTTAAGCTGTACAAGCAGGAAGGAGGAGAAGGGGAGTTTAAGGACTACTACAAGGTAAAAACGGAGAAAATTATTAAACACTTTAAAAGCAGATTAGAAGATGAGTAACAAATCACACCTGGCGCACGAAGAAATAAAGCCTAAGAAACTATCTATTGAGCAGCAGATACAAGCGTACTTAAAAGAAAAAGGAGCGACAAGTTTACAGATGGTTGAGTTTGATTTAGGGCTGAAGAATCAAACAGCATCCGCAAGACTAAGTGAGATGCACGACAAAGGCATAGTTACTTTTGATCCTTACGGAGCATACAGGTTAACCTATAACGAAGAAGAACAGCAACACGTAATTCTTGAGCGTAAGCGTGAAAGATATGACAAATGGGTAGCGAAGGGATATAACAATAAGTGGATTAAACAAATTTATGCTGTAGTTCCTGAAGGGGGAGGGAAGACAGAAGTGCGAATGATTTTTGCGGACGAATGACACACGCAAGTTTGTTTAGTGGCATTGGGGGCTTTGACCTTGCGGCGGAATGGTCAGGGTTTACTAACGTATTCAATTGTGAATGGGAGGAGTTTCCGCGCAAAGTATTAAAGCATCATTTTCCTAAAGCAGATCAACATGGCGACATCAAAGAATTTAATGCAACTCAGTATAATGGACGAGTTGACATCCTTAGCGGAGGATTCCCTTGCCAACCATTTAGCGTTGCAGGAAAAAGAAAAGGAACAGAGGATGAACGCTACTTGTGGAAAGAGATGCTTAGAGTTATCGGAGAGTGTAAACCCCGTTGGGTCTTGGGAGAGAACGTTCGGGGGCTTGTTAATTGGTCGGAAGGATTGGTATTCGAAACGTGTTGCTCTGACTTGGAAGCTATTGGGTACTCCGTCCAATCGTTTATTATACCATGTTGTGCCGTCAACGCTCCCCACAGACGCGACAGAGTGTGGATTGTTGCTAAAAACACCGACTGTGATGGACGGGGAAGTAACAAGCGGCAAGAAGAATCCAAAGAGTGGGGATTCGGGAACGTTAGCACAGGAGGTAATGAGCGAATACAAGCCGACTATGAAAAAAATAGGTTTGCTTTTAACTCCAACAACATCGGAACCAGTTCACGACACGGAGAAGTTCAAAGCAAGAATGGAGAAGTACCCAAACGGGACAACAATGCCCAATTTGGCAACGCAAGTAATGACTGGGAAAAATTCCCAACTGTCTCCCCTGTTTGTGGAAGAGATGATGGGATTCCCAAAGAATTGGACGGTATTACCTTTCCAAGGTGGAGAAGAGATAGCATTAAAGGATACGGCAACGCCATAGTGCCACAAGTAGCACATCGTATATTTGAGTCTATCAAGGATTACGAATCCATGTTAAAATAACATAGAATAACATAGAATGCCATTTATAAAAGGGAACACACAGGGCAAAGGAAGACCAAAGGGAAAAAACAATAAGGTAAGCGAAGCAAGCAAATCATTGTTTGTTGGCATAATGGAGGAGGAATTAGATCACGTACATAACAGTTTGCAACTACTAAGGGAAGAAAGCGCAGAAAAGTATCTAAAAGCTCTAAGTAGTTTGTTCCCATACTTCATGCCTAAACAGTTAGAGCAAGACGTTACTATTAATGAACCACAAGGGAAACCTTCTTGGTTTGACGAAGTGTTAGCGAATGAGGATTCATCAGAAGACAACCCACTGCTAGAAGAGTGAAGCAGCCCAAAAGTTATTATGACTTAAAGTCAAACCGGAAGCGCATTGCTTGCTTGCAAGGTGGAACGCGTAGCGGAAAGACTTGGAGCAGCTTGCAGGTCTTAATAGAGATATGTTATAACAACGTCAATTCAGGATTAGTCATAACAGTTGTGCGTAGAACGTTTCCATCATTACGCGGATCAGTACTGCGTGACTTCATTGAGATACTACAAAAGGAAGGAGTGTATAGTGAGGCTTACCACAACAAGACAGAAAGCACATACGACTTATTCGGCAATACTTGGGAGTTTATAGCCGTAGAGCAGGAATCGCGGATAAGGGGAAGGAAGCGAGATATACTTTATTGTAACGAAGCTAACGAGTTGTCATTTGATATGTTTACTCAGCTTTTATTAAGAACCACTTGGAAGTGTGTATTGGATTTTAACCCGTCGATGGAGTACCATTGGCTGTACGACCATGTAATACCTAGGGAAGATTGCGCGTTTTTCCAAAGCACTTATAAAGACAATCCACATTTAAGCGAAGAAACTGTCCAAGAGATTGAACGCTTAAAAGAAACAGACGATAACTATTGGCGCATCTATGGGTTAGGCGAAAGGGGAGTGTCTAAGACTACAATATTCCAAACGCATCAATATGTTAACCTACCTGAGAATGTGGACTTCGTTGCTTATGGTCTTGATTTTGGTTTCGCGTCCGATCCTGCTGCACTTGTTGCAGTGTATGCAAGGGGGGATGAGTTGTACATAGAGCAAAAGTTATATTCAGGTGGGCTTACAAATCAAGACTTAGCGAGAGAGTTTGAAAAGCTAGGCATCACACGTCATCAAGAAATAATTGCAGACAGCGCAGAGCCTAAAAGCATTACGGAATTGCACCGTATGAGTTACAATGTAAAGCCTGCAAAGAAGGGAGCGGACAGCATACGCAATGGCATTGACATAATGCGCAGGCATAAGTTGCACATAAAGGATGATAGCCTAGATGTACAGAAAGAGTTTAGAAACTATCAGTGGATGACAGACAAGGATGGGCGCACATTGCCAACGCCAAAGGATGCGTGGAATCACAGCATAGACGCAATACGTTACGTGTGTTTAAATAAGCTTGCCCACAGAAACCGATCATATTACATAAGATGAAAATTACTTTACCGGACGATTGGCACGAAGTAACGCTTGAAAAATACAAGGAGTTGTGGCAAGTGTACGAACGAGAAACAGAATCCTATGCAGCCGTTAGGCGATCAATTGAAGTGTTGGCAGGGTTAGCACCTGGAACGCTTGAGCATGTGGAATGGGGAGATTTAGCAAAAGCTACAGAAAAAATACATTGGTTTCTATCTGAGCCTGACGCACGTACAATGCAAATGCCTTTGCAGAACATCATAACACACAAGAACAAGCAGTACGGATTTATACCGGATTGGTCAACCTTGACAGTGGGTGAATTTGCAGACATAGAAACATACATGCAGGATAGTACATTTAAAAATTTAGAGCATATCATGTCTATTCTGTACAGACCGATTGCACTAATCCGCGATGACTGTTATGAGATAGAACTATACAAGCCTGACAAAAAGAGAGCAGAGGATATGCTAACCTTGCCAATGAACGTAGTAATGGGTGCGCTTGTTTTTTTTTGCAACATAGAAAAGGCATTAGCTATCACTACGCAACAATCTTTAGTCAGAAAGGAGCAGACGAACAGCAAAAAAGTGTAGGTAGTAAATGGGGATGGTATGCTATCATTCATGAATTAGCAGGTGGGGATGTCCTGAAAATAAATGCTGTAACGGAATTATATATAGAAGTGGTACTTAACTTCATGTCTTATGAAAAAGACTTGCAAGTCAGCAAAAACGTAAAAATAGATGCAAACAATAACTGACATAAACAATATGCTCAAGGCAATTGTACAAGACCACCAGGTACTAAAAAGCTTTCAGACATTCACTATCGACACGCTCGACATGCAGAAGCTTAACGTCACGGATTACCCGTTGCTATACGGTCAGTGTACAGGAGCGCAAATCAATGGTGGCGACACAGTTCTTACCTATGAAATTATTGTTGGTGACTTAGTGATTGAGGAGCAGCAGGATCACATCACCGAAATCTATTCCGAAACGCTTTTGTTGCTGCAAGATGTCGCAAGTCAATTTGTCTTTAACATGAATGTTGGAAGTTTGGTAGAAGGAAACAATTGGTCGTTTCTACTGCCTTTGAACTGTCAGCCATTTACAGCACGTTTTGATAACAGCCTTACAGGGTGGAGTACGCAGTTTGATATAAAGCTGCCAAATCCAATCAATCTATGTGAAGCCCCTTATGGATGATTTAACAATCAACATATCAGTAGATGGCAAAGATTACGATTTAGAATTGTATGCCTTTGTGCAGGCGTGTAAAAAAATAGGCGCGAAAATCGTAGTTCAGGCACGAGCAAATCTAGCAATGCAGGACAAGATTGTTACAGGAACACTTGCTGATGGCTTGTATTTTAGTCTGACAGAAACGGATGATGGCTTGACTATGCAGTTTAAAGGTCACGCACCTTACTATGATTTTGTAGAACAGGGCGTACAAGGTGCAGCCTCAAGCGCAAAAGCACCTAATAGCCCCTATCGCTTTGGTAGTGGTACAGGTCAAAAGGGTACGTTACAGCCTGCTATAAGAAAATGGATTGTAGACAAAGGCATCAGCAACCAAACATGGCGTGACGCAAAAGGCAGGTTTTTAAGTTTCGATACTATGTCGAAATGGATTAGCCGATCTGTTTATTTGACCGGTATAAAGCCTTCCTACTACTACTCAATGGCAATTGACGAAACGCTAAAGCAGGCAATAAGCTTGTTACAAGCAGGTCTTGAGAAAGACATAGACATTTTTCTTAAAGACAATTTTTCACGCACGTATGAAATTTCAATAACTATCTAATGCCGTATACACTCAATCAATCTACGACAGGTTTACATGGGTCATATGATGATTTTATCTATGTAGTCAAAGACACAGATAACGTAACTGATCCCAAATATCGTTATGCGTGTCAAGTGACGGTAGGGTCAACAATAGAGGCAATACTTTTACAGCTTCCTAATAACGCAAGCGCAGCAGTATTTAATCTACGGAATGTAATTGCACAGGCTGTAAAGCAGGACGAAGACATACTGAACTTAGGTAAATCAGGTAGCAATGTTTTAAGCACAAGCACCGATGCCTTTCGCACAATAAGTTTGGACTTTGGTTATAGCAAAGCAACAAGCGCAGATACAGAACCGACAATAACATTGGGTCAGGCATCAGCAAGTGTTGAGGTAGTCAACGGAAACTTTACCCTGGCAACCACGGACATAATAGACAACGCAGATAGCGATGAATATGTGCCGGACGCGGACACAAAATATATGCTAAGTGATATTCCCGTTACTGATTTAGGGCTGAAAACTGATGTGCTTTTTGACGGCATAACAAAAACAAGTTGGGCAACATTAGCCTTTTTGAACAACTCTGATTCTTTAGCAACACACATTGGCTACAGATATTACAATGGATCAACGGTATTAACCACTACGGTTATTGAAAACAGCAGCACGAACGGTGGGCAAGACCCTAGTTCCGCATCGAATGATGGTGAACGTTTAATTTACGTAGGAGTCGGGACGGCAAATTTAGCGACACAGACAGCAACTTATCTTAACCCAGGAGTAAGTGATAATAATGGTTGGACTCATTACGAAGTGGTATTAGGAAGTGCTGCTGATGCTTTTGCAAATCCTGTAAGTCAAACCTATAAATTTTATCGTTTACCATGCACTAAGTTTCAAAGCGCAGATGACTTTTATACCGTGCATTGGTGGAACAGCAAAGGAGGTATTGATAATCTAGTTTTTAGTGGGCTTTCTGAACTAGCGCAAAACATGGAGCGCACCGACTTTAGACAGATTGGAGGAAATAGCTTTGATGCTGATGGCGATGGTACGAATTACGTCAAGTATTCTTATGAAGGTGGTAAGACACAAAGCAAGATTCGCACAACAACAACCTTAAAGCTAAACACAGCCTTTGGTAATCCTGATGAACTTGCCCCTTTGATGATGTCATTGCTAAGTAGCGAAAGAGTCTATATCACACCGTCAAAAGATTATGGGCTAAATGCTAATGAGCAAAACACATACGGATATGTCAGAGGATTTGTGAGCGACAATCAGTTTATGCAAAAGTCAGCAGTTAAAGATGGGTTGTCGTCGTATGAGGTAAACATCGAAGTAGCACGTAAAAGAGCAATCCGCTAATGGCACAGCTTGTCGCAATTGTACAGGGTGGAACTACGCAGTACGAATTAGACGTACCTAATATTCCTATAGAGCTAAACTTTCAGTTTCAAGACTTGAACGATCCGCTTGCGAGCAAATCGCCTTACACGTTCAACTTTAAGCTACCAATGACAAGAACAAATATTAAGTTCTTTTCATACTATCATGATTTTAATGTCAGCTTAGGGTCTTTTCAGCCGACCGTACGTACTAAGGTGCAGCTTTATGACGAAGGCATTTTAATAATGGAAGGCACGTTGCAATTGTATGCAGCAAGCGACAATGAATTTACAGTTAACATAGTAGAGCAACTAGCAGACCTATTCGAACAGATAAGGGATTTATCATGGGAAGAGTTATTTACAAGTGACGCAGGTGTAGACACAGATTTAGACCATGCGCTAAATTGGTCAAACATCATTAGTTCCTGGACAACTACAAACGATGTGACAACAGGTGGAGTAGGTGCAGGCACAATTGTTTATCCGCTGTCTGATTGGGGGCAAAATTCCACTAATAACCAAAACCAAGAAGGTATTGGAATGGGTTTTGTTTATGGCGTTAACGGTGTGGGCATGGGAACAAGTGGTGGGCAAGCACCATTAGCAGCTAAAAACTTCAAGCCTGCCATACGCATACAGTATTTAATTGAATACATCTTTCAATACGCAGGTCTTGTATACAACAGTGCTTTTCTTGATGCAGCAGACTTTCGTAAAATTTACATGTTTCTTGCTACAGAAACAGAGCGAGCAGTCAGTCGTGCTTCTTACGGATTTAGGGTTGGTTTAAGTTCTAGTCTTGCAATACCTGCTTCAAGTGCAGGCATATATCAAACACTTGCGTTCACAGATGAATCAAGTTCACCTTTCTTTGATCCTGATGGACTAATAAATGCAGCCGGTGCATTCATAGTTCCTTATGATGGCAACTACTATTTGACAAGTCGATTGATTTGTAGCGTGCCAACCGTAACAAGCGCGTCAAATTATAGCGTACAAGCGCGTTTCCTCGTTAATGGTCAGCCAACATCAGGAACAAATCTGACCCAATGCACACCTTTAGAAACATGCCTGGCAGATTTTACAGCGTTATTAGAATTAAGCGCAGGGGATGTTGTGACAGTGCAAGCACTGCATAACAATACGTTTGATGGTGTTACTTTTTCCAACACAGATTCATCCGGTGTTTCGCTATTTGCTTTGACTACGTACACAGGTACAGCAGGCTTTGTTGATGTGTCTGCGAACTTCCCTGATGTCAGTGTGGACGAATGGCTACGTGCTATTTGCGAAAAGTTTAATTTGATTATGGTGACTAAGCGCACCGATCCGGGAGTAGTGTTTATAGAGCCTTGGAACGTTTATTGGGAAACAGGCACAACGCGTAAAGACTTTACCGATAAAGTTGATGCAGATAGCATAGTCATTGAGCCAACAACAAAATACCAAAAAAAGGTTTACAAGTTTCAGGACGCAGAAGGCAAAGATTTTGTCAATCAATGGTTTCAAGCGCATTATCGAAAAGTGTATGGACGGTACTATTATGAAAATGATAATGACTTTGCTACAGATACACAGGAGTCAAGCGAGGTATTTCAACCTTTACGACTTAGACCTATCTATTCCAACATACAAAACACACCACCAAGTTTAATTCCTAATGTGTTGTGCCCTGTGTTTTGGGATTGGCACGATGGCAGCAATGGGTCAATTTATCTTAAACAGTTTGTGGAATGCAAACCTGTTCTTGCTTACTACAATGGCTTACAGGATATAGGCAATGGTGGGCAATTTAATTATGGCGGTACGCTATATGACAACTACCCATATTTCGCAGAATACAATACGGTAGGAGTTACTACGACAACGAACAGCCTGCAATGGGGATATAGTTATCCTGATAATTTATACGCACCTTTTGTCAGTAACGGAAACACGCCTGGCATTACAACCAACTACTTGTTTAATACGTATTGGTTGCGCATGATGAATGAATTGTTTAGCCGATCAAGCAGGTTAATGTCTTGTAAGCTAAACTTGACAACAACAGATTTATACAAATTAGAATTTAACGATTTAATTTTTATAGAAGGTTCATATTGGCGCGTTCTATCAATTAGCAATTTTGCTTTAAATCAAGAGCGTTTATGTAATGCTGAGTTAATCAAAGTAATTGATGCACCAAAGAGCGTAAAGCTTAAAGAATGCAATCAAAGCGTTAGTTCTTTTAATGTAGACGGCACAGTCAATTTTGTAAATACAGAAACAGGATTAAGTGCAACACCTACAGAACGGTGTTGTATTGCCAATGGTTTTTTGTGGGACAATACACGGAGCGTTTGTTTTTACTTAACAGGCACAGATACAACAAGTCCAAATCCTAATGCGCCCAGTGGTAAATCTCAGCCATTGCCGTCACGGAGTACAGCAGCATCAAGCGCAGTACCTGTTGCCGTTCAAAGTGAAAGCTTCGTTTTTGGTAATATTATAGGTGGTGACTATACATTGCGCATGTTTGCTACTACCACAAGCGCAACAGCAGTTAATGCCCAATCTGATCAGGGTGAAACTAACATCCCTGTTCCACCGGACACTATAGCCTATGTTTCGTATGATGTTACAATGGTGCATGTAGGAGGTAGCGCAGCAAACGTAGGAGAGGCAAGCAACTTTACAGCACGGGTGTCAGTTGCAAACACAAGAGATGCAGCAGCAAACGCACCAACATTACGAACAGTAGGTGGCGCACCGACAATAGTAAATACACAAAAAGACAGTGGTGTTACAGCATCAACAGGCGTAACTACAATACAACGTGCAGCAGGTGCTGACGCAAACTTTACTATAACATGCACGGGCGAAGCAGATGTTAAGGCGCAATGGCTACTCGAAGTAAAAGTGCAATATGTAGAAATTAGTGGATTAGATGTAATCACAGATTCTGCTGCGTATTTCAATTTAACAGGCAGTGTTAAAATTCACTTGAATCTGAGCAATAACGAAACACTTGATTTTAACCTATGAAATATTGGATCAATGCTATAGGGTATGGTTTGCCAACGGCTATTAGAATAATGACTGCAAAGCGAGCAAAAGGCAATCCCCTGTATAGAACATGGTATGGTATACGTGACGCGAACACGAGCAATTGGGATAAAGTAAAACTGATAATGACAAACAGATATGGCAAGCGAAGTAAAGCTGAAAATTAAAGGCGAAGAAACTGTTACTGAAGCAACAGAAAAAGCCGGTGAAGCTGTTGAGAATTTTGGTAAACGTGCAGCAAGAGCAGGTAAAGGCGCAAGAAAAGATTGGGCAGGTGTTGGCGATCTATTTAGTCAGTTCTTGCCACGCGGATTTCAGCGTACCATACGAGCGTTTAAATCTACACAGCGACAAGTAGGCAGGTTATCGCGTGGCTTTAAGGCTTTAAAGGGCGCAATTGCAGCTACAGGCATTGGTGCTTTGGTCGTTGCCCTGGGAATGCTAGTTGACAATTGGGATAAGATAAAAGGAGCAATCCAAGGCGCAAATGAAGAAACCAAAACAGCAGTTGCAGACAGCGAAAAACTAGTCGAGGCAAGCAAGGAACAGCTTAATAATATTACAGCTACTGAAAGTATCCTAAAGCTTCAAGGCAAAACTGAGGAGGAGATTTTAATGATGCGTATGGCAGCAACTGATGAGGCAATCACACAGCAACGCATCTTAATTGAAAACTTAAAGACACAGAAAGAAGAAGAAACTGCTGCTGCTACGCGCATAACAAATACTACAAAAGCAATAATTGGATTAACGCTGTTTCCGTTGGTTGCAGCATTAGGTATCATTGATACAATTACAGGCGCATTAACTGATTTAGGTGTACTAGATAAAGGAACAAGTCTTGCTGATGATGCACTAAGTAGTGTAACGGGTTTAGTGTTTGATCCACCGGAAAAAGTAGCGGAAGATGCAGATGCTAGTATTGCTGAAGCTGAAAAGCAATTGCAGCGTTTAGAAAACACAAGAGCAGGCTACACGTTACGCCAACAAAAAGCAGATGAACAAGCCCAAGCAGAAGCGAATCGCAAGCAAGAGGCTATCGACAAGCAAAGACTAGCTGATGAAAAGTATGTAAGGGAGCAGTTGTTCAGGCTGAACCAAGAATACGATGTTCGTAGCCTGGAAAGCCAGGACGAGCAAGCCAAGAAACGCTTAGAGCAACAGTTCAATGCAGACTATTTGAGGCTGATACAAGCCGGTGCAACTTACGATGCGTTGCTTGCCTTACAGCGTAAGTACGATATGGACGTTGCAGAAATAGACGCACAAGCAGCAACACGTATTAGCGAACAGCAAAGTAGTTTACAGGATCAGCTTTACGAGCAAGGATTGACGGATTACGAGCGCAGGGAAATGCAATTAATGCAGGAATACGAAAGGCGTATAGAGCTTGCTAATGGCAACGAAGAACTAATTGCACAAGTAGAAGCAGATTACATTGCTAAGTCAGAAAAGCTAACCAAGGACAGCGAAGAGGAAAAAGAAGACATCCGCATGCAAGGGATTGATGCTTTTGCCAATGCTACGAGCGGACTATTTAAAACAATAGGGCGTTTATCTGAAGACAACAGCGAAACCCAAAAAGGACTAGCAATTGCAGATGTGCTTTTAAACCAAGCAATGGCAATGGCAGGTGCAGTTCGTGGTGCTGCTGAAACAGCCAAAGACCCAATTTCATTAGGCGTTTTGATAACAACTATGGTTGGTGGTGTGCTGTCTAGCTTTGTTGGCATTAAGGGAATACTCGATCAAGCAGGCAGCGCAGGTGGATCAGTTGGTCGTGGTGGTGGAGCAACTAGAAGTTCTTTGCCGGATATGAGCGCAACGCCTTTACCTGCTAGACAAGATAGTCCTGATATGCAGGCGTATGTAGTTCAAACACAATTGCAGGGTCAACTTGCTATGGCAAATCAACTTAATGCAAAAACTACATTATGATGGTACAGGCATATATAGTATATTAAACGCAAGTTAAAATTTAGATTATGAACGGTTACAGGAATTACGAAACATGGACTTTATCTATTTGGGATTGGTTTGAGCCAATGGCAGAATCAGCAATTGACCAAGGGGAACTACAGGTTGATGCTTCATGGTGCGAAGATTGGTTGTATGATGCTTTGGACATGAATAGAAATCCTGATGGAATTAAGGGTGATTGGCTAAACGCTTCGTTTGGAGAAATTGATTTCCGTGAAGTTGCTGAACACGTCAACGATACTATCCTAGACATCGGCATCTAAACAACAGCGATATGAGGCAGATTTTTATCGAAGCAATAGAAGCATTTGGTGTACCGTACACAATCACATATGACCAAGGCAATATGATTCTTGCTCAGGTTGATTTTACCGATATATTTTTTGGTAAAAATGATGTAGATGATTTGCAAGATTGGATGGCACACGAAGTCGGCATTCCTATTTACGATCTTATTTTCGATGAAAATAGAGATGGTGTACAAGTAGGAATAGACTACTAAACAACAGAGATATGATCGACAAAAACTCAGAGGAATTTTCGTACTTAATGCAATTAGTATTTGCGGTAGACGGTAACGATACTAGTGCAGTAGAGGATGCGTTTTATAACCTTGATGATTTAGGCGTTTCTTTTCGTATTCAAAATGATGTTGTCGCTTGGGCTGAAACTTATGGAGCAAGGCGCAAAGACGTTTCGAGAGTAGCAAGTGAGCTACAAGACTTACTTTACGATTACGGATACTAAACAACAGAGATATGTATAGATACTATTCGGCACTACAAGCAACTGACGGTTACCAAACATTAGTACGTCCCTTGTATTTGCACAATGACAATGCAGGAGTAATTACTTTAGACATTAAGCCGTTTCCTGAAAACAGCGTTATTGCACCATTTGCAGCCACAAATACAGATGTATTGCCTGGCTTGACAAAATTTAGTCCTGAGTTAAAAGCAGCACAAGTTGCTACGGCATACCCTGTGCGGAATGAAACAGGGAGTGGATCAGGCGCACAGATTACTACAACTGTAACGCAAACGCAAGACGGCACAATTGAGAACCTTACTAATATGTCATACGATACCGGTTCACCAGGCGCAACTGCTGTAACTGAATATCGACCAACAACAGATGGTAACGGAACAGGTTTTGTAGTTAGATTTAGTACAAGTGTAGGCGCAATGAATCCTGGAAATGTACAAATTGTCAATGCAGGTTCAGGTTACGAAGTAGGCGATAAGCTAGTTTATACAATTCTTGGGCAGACAGTAACAGCTACAACGGTTATAGGTAACTACGGCACAGGCTTTTTTATTACGGCAGCAGTAAGCAGCACAGTAGGTAAAGATTATGCTAATGGCGATGTAGTCGCAATTACGCTTACAGAAACAGTTGATACTGTAGTGTATACGTATGAAGCATTGTTTACTGTGTCAAACGCTATGCTAGTATCAGCAGGCGCAGTGCCGTTAAAATTAAACGCAGGTGAAACAAGCGTAGTACCTGCTCTTGCGTTTAGAGTACAAGGAACGGCAGACAAATCCGTTCTTGCTTTACTTGCAGAACCGATTTAAACAACAGAGATATGGACGAACAGGATATTGACGATTTAGTAGATATGTTAGAAGATGTTCAGCGCGAATATCCATATTACGTCTATGTGAATTATGATAGCCCAGGAGTAGGAGTCGGAGGCACTACTTATCCGTCCCGAAATTTTCCAAGAGGATTTGCTACGCTACTTATTGCGGCTGACAAAAACCGTAATTTTGTGGAAGATTACATTGATGCGTTCCACCCAGAGATTGATTACGAGTGGCAGAATAACCAGTTTTTTTGGAACTACTAAACAAAAGAGATATGAGAGGTGAAAGTAACGCAGACTACGAACTGAATCTAATTAAAAAACAAGCACAAGATTTAACGTCTACGCTTGAAATTTTATTAGAACACTTCTATTCTGAAGTAGATAGAGGAGCAGGCTATGAGGCTGAAAACGCAGCAGAAGGCATAGAAGATTTAATTGAAGGAGTTGAGGGCATACACGACCAAGCCCAATACTACTACCGTTCATTCTAAACAACAGAGATATGGCATACGCAAACGATAGAGCGCAAGAAGCATTTGGTGACTTCTTAGCAGATGAAACTGGTTTTGAGTACATAGGTTATTTGCCAAGCGAAAGGGCGAGTGCATTTTACGTAAATAAGGTTGCACTTGACATATTTATTGATGACATTAAAAGGTTTGAATTAGATGCTTTCGTTAGAGAAGAATTTCCTGAGATGATGGAGAACGATGAGTATTATGATTTTGGCTATTGGACAGAAGACGATAACGGACGTTTTATTGTTTATGTGCAATTCCAAGTATAAACAACAGAGATATGGAATGGATATATGACTTTGTACATGAGGCAGTCTTCTATGAGGTATATGAAAACGATGATGAAACATTGTATGATTGGGTCACCGATCGGGACTTTGCGGAGATTGTCAATGAAGTAACGCAGTACATCTTAGATGAGTATAATGGCGTAGAAGAACCTACATGGCAACAAGAAGAATCAGCCCATCTTGACATTCTAGATTACATGGGTAGTTACATTGGTTAAACAACACAGACATGAGATATTCAGTGGATTTTTTTGTTGGCGTAAGATCAGTTCGTGAGGTAGAACAAGTAGTACGCGACTATTATGATACGGAAGTTTGGGACATTGTAGAGGATGTGCAGCCATTTGATAATGGCGTAATTCTCACAACAAAAGATTTGGATCGCTTTGACCGTGATGATTTATACGCTGTTTTGGCTGATGCCTTTGGTTATCAAGCTGTGAAAGAACTGTAAACAACAGAGATATGATTGATTTTGACGGCTACGAAGACCGAGGCACTACTTATATCGAAGTAAACAATATTGAGATTTACCAACCACACGGCAGCAATTATTGGGTAGTACAGGACAAACGAGAGGGAGCAGTATGGGAGTATGAAAACCTGGCACACGCTTTACGCAAAGCCGAATCCTTATAAGACTGTTATGGAACGAAAGCTAATTGAATTACTTATCGAGGAAGACGGCACAGCATTTGGCGTAGAAGCTATTAGCTTGGTCAAATTTCCTGCCATCGAGGAATCTTTTGTTTTCTTCAATAAAAATGGCAACACACAGGGAATCAGTTTAGCCGCAATGGATGAGGAGCAACGAACATTAGTTGGTGCTGCTTTAATTCCTGAGAAAAACATACCTAGGTACGATGAGCAAACCAATGAAGAGTACGATGTATTCTTCAGCCAAGAAACGGTGAAGCTTGCAAGCGAGTTGTTCTTAAAAACCAATCGAACCAACGATCACACAAAGGAACACTTAGAGAAAATCGAAGATGTTAGTGTAACTGAAAGTTGGATTGTAGAAGACCCTGAGTTAGATAAAAGCAAGATGTACGGGTTTAGTGTTCCAAAGGGAACGTGGATGGTAAAAGTACACGTAGCTAACGATGAGGTATGGCAAGAAGTAAAGGAAGGAAAACTTAGAGGATTTAGCGTCGAAGGATATTTTGCAGACAAAATGGTTGAGATGTCACAAGCAGCAAAAATTAAGCAGGTATTTAAAAAGCTATGGTTTGCCGTGAAGCGCAAATTCTATACAGAGATTACGTTATCTAACGGCACTGTCATTGCAACCGAAAGTGATGCTCTCTCAGCCGGTTCTACGGTTTTCGCAATTGATGAAGAAGGGTTGCCCACAGAATTGAGTAATGGCAAATACCAAAGCGAAGCAGGCGTAGAACTAGAAGTTTACGAAGGTGTACTAATTGAATACAACGGTGAAGTAAAGGCTGTTGAAGATGCTGCTGAAGAAGTGGAAATGCACAACGATGTGCAGCACCTAAACAGCATGAAGGTTATGTTTTATAAAACACTGCTAAAGCGCAGATATTACAACCGTTACGAATGAATCCTCTACTTGATCGCATTTGGGGTGTTTGGACAAATACGTCACAAGAAGAACTGCTTGTTATGATTAGTGAGTTTCGCATCGACTATATGCTCGACGAAACATTTAATCATGCATTAGATATTGTAGAAGAAGCAATTTTAGAAGAGAATTACGAAAGAGCGAAAGTAATCTTTACCGAAATGTCGCCTAATGTTTTCACGTCCAGGGATTTTGATTTGTTCCTGGAAATATTAGATGAAGCAGAATACGGATACTAGGTATAAGTCACCATAAATAAAAAAAATGAAGAATCGAAAATTCATGGAAGAAGAAGTAGTTGAAGAAACGGTAACAGAAGAAACCGTAACTGAAGAAGTGGAAGTCGCCCCGGACTCCCACGAACAATTTGTATCATTATTAGTCGATATGGGGCTATCGGCAGAACAAGCTGAAGCTGTGCATGAAATGGCTATGGAATTAGCCGATGCAGGTGGAGGCGAAGTAATTGAAGAAGAAGTGAAAGAAGAAGTAAAAGTCGAGGCTTCACGCCAACGACGACCACGACGATCACGACAAGGTATGCAACGATCCGAATTTGGACGCGAAGCACGACCACAACGTCGAGAATTGAGTCAAGAAGAAATGATGGAAAAGCGATTGACACGCTTGGAGCGTCAGAACCGATCATTGCGCAATCAACTGCGCGAATTTGGTGCTGCCCCTGCAACACGTCCATTGCGTAATGCACCATCAGTAGACGGAGGAACTGTTGCTCCAAAGCCTATGAATAAAAACACGGCAGCAGCTATGGATATGATTAATAATTACGGAAAATGAGTAAGTACATGACACGAGCGTCACGTCGAGCGTTTGCAGCACCACTTGTAAGCCCCGATACTACTTATGCCGGAGAACGTGCAGCACCTTATGTTGCACCGGCATTGAAGATGGCAAAAACGCTCACCGAGGGATGGGTACGTCAAATTGACGGAATCCAAAGTAAAGCAGTAATTTCTAGCTTGTCATCGACAGGCGTATTGGTTACAGCAAATTGCGATTGGAGTTCTACAGACAGCTTGACTTTGGGTGAGCGCGTTTTGGAATTGACAGATATTGCAGTAATGGAGGCACTTTGCCGAGGAACACTTTTGCCTACATGGGCAGGAATGACCGGAGCGCGTGAAACTATGACAGCAGGTAACCCTGAGTTTGTAACATTCTCTATGGCAACTGTTGCAGGCTATGCAGCACAAGGCGTAGAAAATACAATTTGGAAAGGTGGCTTGGCTAATGGTTTCTTGTCTAATGATGGGGAATTTAACAACGCAGGTTACCGAGCGTCAATTCTTGCAGCAGGTGGAACAGAAACTGCTCCTGTAGCACTTGAAAAGGTTGTAACAGAAAATGGTTTTACAGCAGCTAACATCGGTAAGTCAACCGGTGCTTTTCACGAAGCTTACAACAAAGCCGTAGCAGGAAACAGTGCTATTTTGGACAAGCAAGATGTTGCGTTTTACTGCTCTACTCAGACAGCAGGTAATTTGATGCAATTCTTAGGTCAGTCAGGATCAAATCAAGGTGTTAACATGGCAGGTGTAAACCAAGGTTTCCCTTCATTGCAGTACCTCGGTATTCCAATTCATGTTTGTCCTGGAATGGCAAACGAGGCTTTGGTTTTGACGTATGAAGACAATTTGGTGGTAGGTTCTAATCTAGCGACTGATTACACGTCTGCACAGTACATTGATGCTTGGCAATATGACGGAAGTGACAACGTAAAAATTGCAATGCGCTTTGGATTGGGCATGCAAGTTGGCATTCCCGGAGATTGCGTGGTAGCTGCGTATGATGCGGTAATTGGAGACTAATAAATTTCTCGAATTATGGCATGTACATTATCAAGCGGTAGAATCGTTGACTGTAAAGAATCAGTTGGCGGTATTCAAAAGGTGTTTTTCAGTAATTACGTAAACTATTTAGCGCAAACAGGTTTCGTAGAAACAGGCGATGTAGTGTCGGTTGCTACTACGGATACTGATGGCATTGATGTTTACGAGTTTGATGTAAGACCTGAAACAAGTAGTTTGACAGTCACATACCAAAGCGATCCTGCAAACGGGACGACTTTTTTCGAGCAATCGTTAAGTCTTACTTTTCAAAAGTTCGACAGCACAGACATCGGAGACATCAGGAGTATTTGTCAGGGCAGACCCAACGTTTGGGTACTTGACAATAACCTAAATCTGTTTTTAATCGGTGCTGTTTACGGATGTAATGTACAAGGTGGTAATCTTGTTACAGGACAAGGGTTTGGAGATTTAAACGGTTACACAATTGATCTTGTAGGGCGCGAACAGAATCCGGTATATGTAGCTACAGCTACACAAGCCAATGCTTTTGCAGCCGTATCAGGAATTAATGTAGTAGCCAATTAATCGTTCTTGGTTGGTGGTTAGAGGGAAGGGGCAGGTCAAATGGCTTGCCCCTTTTCATAAAAAAAAAGCATGGTACAATTAGTAAAATCGGCATCAGTACAGACGGCATACTTGCATCTTGACGGCTACACAACAGGTAGCTATACAGTCAAGGTTGAAAACGTGCTAACTGATTTTTCCAAATCAAAGTTGCAGGCTGTATCCGCTGTCACTAATGGAAGATCAAGTGCTGTATTAATTCCTATGAACGAGTGGTACGATAATGCGCAACTGCACGAGGGAATGTATATCTTAACAGTGTATTCGGGTAGCACTGTATATGCAACAAGACTAGCATACATCAGAGATAGCGCAGGGGCATTTAGCGAATCAGATTATACAGGATACAATGGTACTGATAGCAATATTTACAAAGTCTACGAGCAGTGAAAAAAGAAAACTTTAGCATTTTAGAGTACCAGGCAACAAATGTTCCTTTCTTTCGAGAAAGCCAAAACAAGCTTTGGATTGACTCAGGTGCAGACAATATGTATCCGCATTACCTAGAAGAGTTGTACGCAAGCAGCAGCATGCACGGTGCAATTATTAAAGGTGTAAGTGAAATGATTTATGGCGAAGGCTTGAACGCTGTAAACAAAGACAATAACATCGAGCAATGGCTAAGAGCAAAGGCAATATTTGGCAGTGGTGAGTGTCTAAAGAAAGCAGCCTTTGACCTAAAGCTTTATGGGCAAGTATTTTTTAATGTCATTTGGTCACAGGATCGCACAACTATAAGCGAAGTGCATCATATTCCGGCATCTACAATGCGATGTGGAATAGCCGACGATGAAGACCAAGTGCCATTGTTTTATCATAAAACAGATTGGAACGATCAGAAGACAGAACCACAAGTAATTCCTGCATTTAGCACAAGCGATAGAACAGCAGCAAGTCAAATTATACATGCTAAAATGTATACGCCTTTGTCGTTCTACTATGGCTTACCTGATTACTTGCCAGGTACGGCTTACGCACAGGTAGAAGCAGACCTATCGGCTTACCATCTCAGTTCGATAAACCAAGGCTTCTTTCCCTCGACTATCATGAACTTCAATTCGGGAGTACCGACAGAAGAAGAACGTGCTGAATTAGAAAGGTTAGTATATAACAAGTTTGGAGGAGCAAACAACGCAGGTAAAATCCTGATGACTTTTAATGATTCTCAGGACACAGCACCAACGGTAGAAAGCTTTAACATTACAGATGCGCATCAGGTGTTTGATTACCTAAGTGAGCAGTGCAGTAAAAAGGTACTTAGCGCACATAGGGTTACTTCGCCATTGTTGTTTGGTGTTCGTGACTCAGGAGGAGGATTTGGAAACAACGCGGAAGAGATGAAAGACTCGTATGATTTATTCTATCGTACAGTTATTTTGCCTTTTCAGCGTTTGATGCTCGATGCTTTGAAGCCTGTATTTGCAGCAAGCAACATTACGCTTGAAATGTACTTTACGCCATTAAAGCCTGCATCATTCATAGAAGTTGATAATCTATTTGACGCAAACGCATCGGATACATCTAACGTCGATGCAAGTTATGATGGTGGGCAAATCGACAGCGCAATGATGCTAATTAACCAAGTCAATCAAGGATTGCTAACGCAGGATCAGGCAAAGGTATTTTTAGTGCAGATGCTGCAATTTACTCCTGAAGTAGCGGATGCTTTGTTTAGCGAAGCAAGTGCTATTGAGCAGGTAGAGAAAGACGAAGAGGTAGAAGAGGCAATTGCACAGACGCAATTAAAAAAAAAAGACAGTCCGCTAAAAAAAAGGATGAGAGCCTTGGACGCGCGTGTGGGTGCTGATTATTACCATGTAAAAAGCGAAGCAATCGAAGAAAGTGGTGTTGATGCATTGCTACACGCCAAAAAACACATGTTCTACAAGGAGTATTCAGACGTAGAGAATATTTCAGATTATGGCGATGTCATAGGGCGCGATGGTTATTTGTTTGCTGTTCGTTACCGCTATGAAGAAACGGCTACTACACCTGCAAAAAGCGATGAAAGCAGGGACTTTTGCGTAGACATGATGGATTTAAGCAAGGAAGGTGTAATCTATCGTTACGAAGACATTGAAGCTATGTATGGGGAGAACGTAGAATTCTTTCATAAGCCGTCTATGCCATACGATATTTTCGAATGGAAAGGGGGAATTTACTGTAGACACGGATGGCAAAGAGAGATATTTATTTACGCACCTGAAGGCGAGCCGGAGGAAGTAGAGATGATAGATATTGTTGGCGATTGGGATGATGTAATGCGTAGAGTTGGCAATAACCCTGACGTAGTACAGAAGGGAGAGGAATACATTGCACCTATAGACACACCGAATAGGGGCGCATACAACTAAAAAAAATGGCAAAAACACTATACATCACATCAACTAAACTAAAACGCGATAGCGCGTTAGGTAGCACGGTTGACGACAATTTGATACAGCCGTACATTATGATTGCGCAGGACAGGTGGATATTGCCTGCAATCGGAACAAGCCTGGAAAACAAATTGAACACGTTAATTGATGCTGACGAAGTAGATGAAACTGAAAACGCAGCATATAAAAAGCTACTAGAAGAATACATTGCACCGGCTTTAGTGCAGTTAGCTTTCGTAGAATTAGCGTATGTGGTGCGCATCAAGTTTGCTAATAATGCTGTCACCATAAACAGTTCAGAACAAGGTCAAACAGCAAGTTCTAGCGATATTAAGTTAGTGGTAGAGCAAAGCACAGAAATCGGCATGTTTTACCGACAGCAGATGATTAATTATTTGCAGTTCAACCAATCAAGTTTTCCGGAGTACACAAATAACACCGGATCAGACCTTTCACCTTCAGCACGTAATTATTTTGGCGGACTCAACGTATACCCGAAAATCCCAACGGACAATAAACTCAGAGCAATTGCAAACGCTCTTGGCGTTAGATATTACAACACGTAACGAATTCAAACTTGTAAAATATTTAGATAATGTCAACCAAAGTAACAGACCTAGGTGAGTTAGCAGCAACGCCCGATGATACAGATGTACTGCATATTATAGATGTAGGCGATGATACCGGTGGCACAGCCGGCACAAGTAAAAAAATTCAAGTAAGTAACTTGTTGGCAAGCGCAGGATCGGTTGATTCTGTCAATGGGCAAACGGGTGTCGTGGTTCTAGATGTTGATGATTTAGTTGATGTTGACGCTGCAAGCCCAAACAGCAATGATGTTTTAAAATGGACAGCAGGTGTTACAAATAAATGGCAACCTGTTGATTGGCTTAGTGTGTTGTACACAGAGTTTAAGCTAGGAGGCAGTACGAGTATAGGCAATGGTGGGCTGACTAATTCCAATCTCAATTTAACATCAACACAGGCAAAGCTAAAGTCAGGAATTACAGGTATTGAGATTACCGAAACAAGTCCAGGCGACATTGACCTGATTGTAGCAACAGATGCTACGGGTAGCACAGCGTACACAGCACTAAACATTGACGGGTCTACAACGGCAAACGAGGCTGATATAAACGTGCATGGTAAGTTTTACATTCACGATGTCGCTAACACGACTAAGGCGTATATCCGTTTAAACAGCGCAGGCAATGTAAACCTAAGCCTACCTACAAGTTCAGGAACACTTGCGCTCGCATCAGCAATACCATCTGTACCTGTAGATTCGGTAAACGGTCAAACGGGAGTAGTTGTTTTAGATACTGATGATATTGCAGAAGGCACTACCAATGAATACTTTACAGATGCACGGGTTGCAGCAAATGCTGATGTCGTAGCCAACACTGCAAAGGTTGGCATTACCACATCTCAGGCAGCAGACATTGTAACGAATACAGCAAAAGTTGGTATTACATCTACGCAGGCAAGCGACATTACTGCAAACAATGCGAAGGTAGGTATTACGTCAGGGCAAGCATCTGCAATCACAGCCAATACAGCCAAGGTAGGAATCACCACGGCACAAGCAGATGATATTACAGCTAACAACGCAAAGACAGGTATAACATCTAGTCAAGCTTCAGCGATCACAGCCAACACAGCCAAAGTAAGTAATGTACAATCTAATTGGAACGCAACATCAGGATTAGCAGTCATTCTAAATAAGCCCGTACTAACATCTGGAACAGTCACAAGTGTTACAGCAGGTACAGGATTAGATGGTGGTGTAATTACAGGTTCAGGAACAATCGACTTGGCAGATACATCCGTAACAGCAGGTGTTTATACAGCAGCCAATATTACGGTTGATGCTCAAGGTAGAATAACTTCAGCAGCAAGTGGAACAGGTGGTGGTGGTGGCACAGTAACATCTGTAGCAATGAGTGTACCAAGTGCATTTGCTATTAGTGGTTCACCAATTACTACAAATGGAACATTAGCTTTAACAGTTGGTGGTGCAACGACAGAGTACATAGACGGGACAGGATCGCTACAAACGTTTCCAACAATTCCACCTACCGCACCTGTTGATTCTGTCAATGGGCAAACGGGTGTTGTTTCGTTAGACACAGGAGATATTAGCGAAAGTGGCAACTTGTATTACACGGATGCACGAGTGTCTGCAAACAGCGATGTTACGGCAAACACAGCAAAAGTCGGAATTACCTCAACGCAAGCTTCAGACATTACAGCGAACAATGCAAAGACAGGAATCACTTCTTCGCAAGCAAGCGCAATAACTGCGAATACGGCAAAGGTGGGAATAACACCAACGCAAGCCAGCGAGATAACAGCCAACACTGCAAAGGTTGGAATCACTACTCAGCAAGCGAGCGATATTACAGCCAACAATGCTAAAAATTCTTATCCCTCAGCTGATGCTGCTAAGTTAGCAGGCATTGCTTCAGGTGCTGAAGTGAACACGGTTGATGATGTTACAGGAGGGACTGGATTAACAGCGAGTCCAACAACAGGAAACGTTGTTTTGAACCTAGACAACACGGCTGTGACAGCAGGCAGTTATACAGCAGCAAACATAACCGTTGATGCACAGGGTAGAATTACGGCTGCTGCAAACGGAAGCGGTGGTGGAACAAATACCAACTTAGGTAACGCGAATCTCACAGCAGACGATAACCGCACCTATGATGTAGATGGCAACTCTGTAGTTTTTGACTTGAATAGCGGTGAATTTAAGGTTGAAGACAGTGGAAATTCTGATTCATACATTGAAGCAGGTTTTAATGAATTATCGTTAGGTGACAGCGGTATGTCTGTAAAGGCTAAAGGTCTTTTCCGAGCAGAAGCAGGAATTGAACAAGACGAAGCAGGACTAACGGTTGCAGGTGCATATGGAGATGGATCGGACATTACGTTTTTAGGCAGTTCTACATCGACAACAATTGCAGGTAGAGTTTATTACTATTCAGGTGCTACTTGGGTGTTTTACACGTCTGCTACAGAAGCACCCCAAAAGGCTTTGTTAGGTATGGCTACAGGAAGTACTATGGCTAAAGGTTTTGTTTTGAAAGGTTTTGTAAACCCTAATGGGGCAACAGGACTTACAGCAGGAGGTACAGTATTTGGAGCAACCAACGCTTCTATAACAAGCACAGCACCAACTTCAGGGTATCAACGAATAATGGGACACGCAATTAGCAGCACAGTTGTTTACTTTAATCCGTCTGCTGAATACATAGACTTAACGTAATGGCTATAGACAAAATATCAGGCAAAGCCTATACAGATATTGATGAGTTTAGCGGAGTTGCTACTTCAGCTATTAGTAATATATCAGGGGTTACCGCTTCATCAACTCCTCCGTTTATTACCGCTAATTTAAAATCAAGATATACTCCTGCAACTTATTCAGGAAGTGGTGCTTTAGTGGATACAGTAAGCGGTCATAATATAACTGTTAATGGTGCAACTTACAGTAGCACTCAACCTGCTAATTTCGATTGCGATGGAGTTAATGACACTCTAATCAGTAGTTCAT
>ENA-OREB01000237-OREB01000237.1-marine-metagenome-genome-assembly--contig:-NODE-237-length-29103-cov-3.419383_pt1 | contig 29103 bp, 18 predicted proteins | sample MGYA00248625_ERZ508552 | MGnify/ENA primary metagenome ERZ508552 (study PRJEB26219, sample SAMN06267888) | marine metagenome | isolation source: Monterey Bay, California, USA | place: USA:Monterey Bay...
GTCGAACCCACGGTCAACTGTGTCGAAGCAGTGGAAGCCATGGATTCGAGACCGGCCAGACGAGTGTTACTGACCCCCCAAGGGAAAACACTCAACCAGCCAATGGCGGAAAACTTTGCGACCGATGAACGGGTGATACTGCTTTGTGGTCGTTATGAGGGATTTGACCAGCGGGTTGTCGACATTTTACAGCCCGATGAGATCAGCATTGGTGATTTCGTCTTGAATGGAGGCGAAGTTGCAGCGATGGTATTGATCGACGCGGTCGTCAGGCTTTTGCCTGGTGTCCTCGGAGATGAACAAAGTAACATTGATGATTCGTTCAGCCGGGGCAACCGGATGCTCGAATTTCCACAATACACAAGACCAAGAGAGTTTCGAGGCCATGCCGTGCCTGACGTCCTACTGGGCGGAGACCACGGGGCAATCGCAAAATGGAGAGCAGAACAAAGCCAACTGCGTACTCTGGAAAGAAGAAGCGATTTGCTAGCCAATGAAAACGAAACCGACGAGATAGAAGATACAACCAATACATCGAACCCTAAGAGTGAGTAACTAATATGTCCCAAGCCATCATGGAATTGGTCGAAAAGACCTCTCTGAAAGAGAATCCTCCCGAATTCGAAATCGGTGACACCGTCGATGTGCACCTGAAGATTTTGGAAGGCAACAAGGAACGCGTCCAAGTCTTCACTGGTGTCGTGATGGGCCGCAGTGGTAGCGGCAGTCGGGAAATGTTCGCCGTTCGCCGCATCGTGGCTGGCGAAGGTGTCGAACGTAAGTTCCCCGTTCACAGCCCAAGAATCGAAAAGATCGAAGTCAAGCGAAGCGGCGTCGTTGATCTTTAACACGCGCAAACCACTCGTGTAATTTGCCTGAAACATTAAATCACCTTTGACATACAAATTATGATCAATGGTTGCTTTCTCACCTGAGTGGAACCCAAGCAAAACTGGATTCTCTAAATCAGACACGTCCCAAACCCGTGTTCGTGTATTCATGGGATCATCCGAACGATACTCATCGAGTTCATCGTTCATAAAAAAGAATCGCTGGTCTTCTGACAACCAACCCTGATGAACGTACTCAGCGCCGGTATAACCGACTCGTGAAAGCTGTGTCATATTCGACTTGTCAGTGACATTGACGATCGTCAGCGTATCCTCATTTGAATTAAACGCAATTTCCTGTCCAACATAATTCGAATCCGGACCCGTGTAACTGACGACCTGAGTATCGTGCGTGTATCCATCAGCTGAAAAGTTACCCGCAAACGTAGGCATCACTCCGCCAGTACCACCATTAAGATCCAGAACATGTAGACCGCCGCGGGCCACATTGGGTGAACCGACGACATAGGCATACCCAGTATCCTCATTGATATGGATATTGTGAGCTTCTTCAAACGCCGTATAAACGCCGGCCGATGAAAAATAGGTTGGGGATTCAGTACTCGAAGGAGATGCCGTCAGCAGTTGCGTTAAATCAAAAACCTGCATTCCATGGGCACCGTTATTGTCGGAAACAATATACGCCTGCTCATTGTAAACTTTGACGTCTCTCCAAGCCTTGTTACCAGTCCCCGGCGTTGTCTTCAATGAACCGAGATACACAGGTGCCGTTGGATCTGTCACTTCAATGAACGAGGTGCGATTGGTTAACCCCATGAGCGCGAACTCACGACCCGAAGAGGCATCTGTCCAACCCCAAATGTCATTTCCAATTACATTGGAAGCTCCCAGGCTCCCAATTTCGTTGAGATAGAGATGGCTGAGAAGATTGATGTTTTTGGAATCATAACCATCGGTAAAACTATTGGAACCAAAACCATAGTTTGCCCCGGCGGCTCCGTTGATTCCCTTGCCGTCGTTGTCGTCATGGGCAAAAAGAGCACCGCCGCTAAGAGCGATCGCCAACATGCCACACCAATATGAGTGCAAACTCAAACGCATTTCATTCTCCAGATAGTCTCGCCTGATGAGACCTGAAGTGTAGTCCGAGTCAGCCTGAATAACAAGAAATTTCGTTATAATTGGCGCAGCAGCCTCTCCGGCTCTCCGCCCAAGACTCAGGCCAAGCCAAAAGCAAAGTCCGTTTCTCAGGTTAAATTCGCTTTTTTTTCGCGTCAAACAAGTCAATCGAGAATCGTTCAACATTTTACGCCCAAAAGAAGAGGTAATTAAAAACGACTTGACTAGACTAGATCGGAGACGGGGACGAGCGTTCAGCAGTCTCCGAAAACCAGCAAAACTCATCTAATCTGGAACTGGACGACCGTTCAATGAAAAACATCTCAATCGCATTGGTCGTCGTTCTGTGGATTTTTTACCCAGGAGACTTTGTTACTGCTGATATCGTAAAATTCATAGCCACGGGATCCGCCGGCGATGGACTACTCGCTGGAAATATCGCTCCCCCAACAAGTGAACTTGGCACCGGAGGTATCGGCGCCACCGGAATCACTTTCGACACAGTCGAAGGGATCTTTCATGTTGATCTCAAATGGGGTTCGGGCAACGGCTACGTCGATCTGAGTAGTGACGTACTAAAACTCCACCTTCACGGCCCAACTACTGACGCTGGCAATGACGCTTTTGGCCAGACCGCTCCTCTCTTGGTAAACATGACCACCAACGGTTCTTTCAACGCATCGCGTACCTCTGGAGGAATCAACGGCAACTTCTTTTTGGACAGCGCCGGTTCGGAAGCGTTACTCGCTGGACGAACCTATATTAACGTTCATCTCTCAGACACCGACACCGGAGTTATTCGGGGCTATCTCCAAGCCGTTCCCGAACCCGGTTCGCTTGCTGCTCTAGCATTTGTTTCTGGCTTAACAATCCTGCGACGCCGACGACGAAAACTTTCCAAAGCAAGCCGCTGATTTGGGCTGGTGAGTACTCGCAAACGCTTACGCGTCACCATCTTTGGGATCGTCCTCGAGCAAACCAAGCTCGTTCTTTCGTTTCTCAATTACCCCGAACATCACTAGGATGGCAATTCCAGTTCCAATGCCGAAAGCCCACCAAGGCCAAACGTGCCCGAGCGCTTGCTGTGCATGTGCTACCATGCTCAGCATCGACATGAACAAGAACAACGTTCCAAAGTAAAGAAATGCTTTTGTTCGCAGGATCATCCCGACAAGAATTCCGGCAAGAGATAGCACCGCAAGAATGATTGGCGGAGCAAGGTTCTCGCCAATTCCTGAGATAAAGATCTCCATCGTCGAGCTAACATAAATTACGGCGATGCAGATGTAACGGATACCTTCTAACTGGCTTTTCTGAATCCTGTGCGAGTACAATTGAGCTGCAATTAAAGTCGAAATCGCTGGCGGAATTAACCAAAGCTGTGGGTCGTCTACCAGTGAAAATCCATACCGATCAAAGAAAATCCACAATGCGATATTACCAAAAACAACTCCCAACCCGGCACTGAGGAAAGATTGGTTCAGTACGCTTATCATGACATAGATCATACCCACCATAAAAAACACCATCGCGCTGTCCGCAGCGTTGTCGACCGCAAACAGGGCCAACCCAATCAGAACTGGAAAAACCGCAACAGTGTTGAATAGTGGAACCGACAACACCTGTAATTTTCGTTTTTTGAGCAACTCAGCTACCCCGACCCCGCCAAAACAAATCGCCATGGTGATGTAGGGCCAATACTCCCGCAAACCAAGATCAAGCAACCATGGCATGCTTAGCATTACGTGAAGAATCAAGAGTGCAACGCAAAACTCAGCCGCATAGACATATCCCATCCGGCCTTCCACCGTCAGAGAGAAAGGATCCTGTTGAGGCCTGACTGCAATGGTCAGTAAGCCAACGATCATTGCACCCACGACGATCGCGACTACGGCACTTTCCGCTAACAACAGTTGCCCCGAACCTCCACCGAAAGCAATTAAGCACTCCTCACCAAGCACCATGATTAAAGCGATTAGTGCCAGACCGCAGGTTACCACGGACATGGTCTTTAAAGATTCAAGCCAAGTATCTCCCTCCCGAACCCATCGCGTCACCAAAAATCCGTAAACAAACATGGCAACTGACAAGACAATCAGAATCCGCACCATCGCATGGCTGAACGGTGAATACATTTGCCCGGGTGACAAATCTGCTAGAGCGAGAAATATTACCCCGATCGTGACAAAAGCAATCGATAACCGTTGCAAATAGCTTCTGGTCGTTTGGTTCGCCTGAACCCCCGTAGCTATAGCAAGAGAGAATGGGGTGAAGACCGCCAGATAACGAACCGATCGCTCACCAAACGTACCGATGATCAAAAACGAAACCAAAAACAACAGGCTTCCAAAGATTAAATTACAAGCGGGCAACTCGTTAGAAAGAGAATTCTCCAGTTTTTTAAACTGGAAAGAATCATTGGGAGCAAACAACTTCAGGATGGATGCCCGCTTGACCCAAAATATGGACCAAAATGTGACTAGTAAACTACCGAATAGCAACTGCCATGCAACCGAAGGAATCGGCAATCCATCCTCTCGAATCAACATCGAAAATGTTAACCCAACTGCAATCGAAAACAGATAAAACACTGTCGTTTGCAAAACAGCCCGATCATTCCAAATCGTAGTCAAAGCCAATCCGAAAAAACAGAGAAGCGTTAAGTAACCCGTTGGATTATTGAACCAGTCAGCGGTTGTGCCAAACATCACACCCGAAACGAAACCGAGCAGACTAGCGAACATAATCCAAGCCAGGCTACCCATGATGACAAAACTTGGCATGATTAAAAAATATTTCGGAAACGCAATTTTTTTGCGTTGAACCAAATAGTAGCCCGTCCATGAAATTGCAAACAGCATCGAAGTGATAGCCACCAAATTCACAAACCTCACATCCAATATCTGCCAAACGGCAGTTTGATCGCTGAAGAAAACCTCCACTCCAATCAAGGCGATCGCTAAGGAAGCAAATCCGTTAAGGCCAAATCGCAATGCCCAGCCTGCCTGAGTAATGCAGACGGACAACAGGCCAATCGCACCAAGATAGATGTAATACAACTCCGACTGTTGCACGTCGCCCCAAACACCCTTCAACAAAAAAGTCATCGCGACGACAGCCGTCATATAGAGGGGCGTTGCCAGAGCTAACTGATGCTCAAGCAAACTTTTCTTTAACTGACTTCCGTCGCTCTCTAGATTCCGAGCACCCCATACTAAAAAAACAACTTGAATTACGTGAATTGCCAAAAACCCAAAACTTACCACACGAAATGCAACCCATGGTTGTAACGCGAGATGTCGGTCAAGAATCGCTACGAAGAGGCCAAGCACAACAGTCCCCATCAATCCCGTGAACCAAAGTGTTGTCGTAATACCAAGCCTTTTTCTCTCTGCATTCTTGTAGACAAAAAACACCAATACGCCAAACAGTAACCATGTAATAACTCCCCCCCAACCACCGATCCGATTGATCCACATCTGACTCTCCTCTGGCTTGAGGAAGACATTCAGGATTACCGTACCGGCAAGACAAGAAATCAAAAGTCCATTCAACAAAACGTGAATCTTGAGCTGGCTGAACTGCCCGCCCTGCGTGACCCAACCACCGATTCGGGCATCAATCAAATTCCCGTCGATTTTCTTTCGCAAGAAATACCAAATCACACCGTAGCCAGTCATTCCACCCGATACGGCCAGTAAAAGATTGATAAATCGAGCGGACGCAAGCCCGAAATCATCTGCAAATACAATCAGAACCAGTGCCAATAAAATCAAATACTGAAAGACCGATGAACCTATGGTCGCAAGTATCGGACGCCCCTCACTGACGGAATAGATCAAGAAGCTCGAAACGATCAAAAGAATCGGCACGCCATAAGACACCTCTGGCATTAAATTAGCGAATAACGAACCAACGACGGGGCCCGAAAGAGATGTTTGAGCAACGATCAATTTGTAAAACACGATCGTCGAAATCCAAAGAACGGCCAGAGTGCTCACGGCAAGTGAGAAGTTGATCAGTGCCTTTGCACTGGCTCTCCCCAAAAATGACTTCCCCGACAACGATAGCGCGTTACGCGTCGACGCCCAAATCGGCAGCAGAGGTTTTCGAACCGCCAACAATGCGGCGATGGTCACCCCACCTGCTGCAAGCAGCCAACGCACCGCAGAAGCTACTGAAACGCTCTCGATAAAATTCACCGACACTAGGGCCCACCCCAGAAACCAGAGCGCGATCGCAAAAAAACCGCCAATCGGTTGTGGGCGAACAACGAACTGGATAACAGCGGCAATGGCTGCCGTACCGAATGCTGCGAACAACCAAAAGAAGTTCTCTCCACCTGCCCACACAGGTGCTTCCAGCCCAGCATCAAGCTCTTGACCGATTCCAAAATTGACGCCATCGAGTGCCATTGCCACAACTGCAACAATAAAGCCGTATAGAAAAAAGTTAACGACACTCGAATTGTTTTTGCTCATCCACTGCCATGACAACCAACGCGAAATGATCGTTGTCAATATTATCCAAATGACACAGTAAAAAATAATTCCCGCCGAAATTGCAAACCAATAATCAGTCGTCTCGTTGACAGGAAAATTAAGCCAATCTTGACCATTTTCATTTAAGAAAACAAAGACCGCAAAAACTCCTCCAACAAAAACGGGAATCGAAGCTGATGACGACCAACTGAACCCTCTCTGTCGAATCACCAAACTAATTGCAAACCAATTCAGAAATGCGACCCAAGCAAATCCAGTCCCTCCAGTCCCTTCGCTAAACTGCATCAAAGCCGCAGCACCAATGGAATAAACCAGCACACCAATCCCTGCACAGCTCAGCCACGTAACGACGGTGCTGCTCGCGGATTCCGAGCGGAGACGAACAGGCATCCACCACGACAGTGTTGTCAGTAAACCTGAAGCTAAGACTGCGATAATGAGCCAAGGCAGCAGCGGCAATGCAAAAGCTCCCGGCACCATCCGTTCGAGGGCAAGATCCCAGATAATCAAATGAACAAGCGCGCCGAGCAAAAATAGTGTACTTACCATCGGCAACTGCCATTTAAGCGCTGACTCACTATCATTGGCTCGAAACGTAATCGCTAATAATCCGACTGCCGCGAACATTAACAGACCGCTGGCAACTCCTGTATCAAAACCACTATCGCGATGAATCGCGCTGGCAACCAAAGCGCACGCAAGTCCCACTGAAAAGACTCCAGCACCCGTCAGCCAGCCCCGTTTAATAAAGTTGGGATCGACGTTGCTGGGAAAGAGTCGTTTCAAAGCAATGTTGGCAACGCCAATACAGGCACCGAGAAATAGCAACAGTAGCCCCGTTACTCCATTGACAATTTGAGTCATAAATACCGGCAACGGAACTGCTTCTTCCCAAACAAAAGTTCCGGAAAACAAATTGACACCTACGATGGTCGACGCCGCAAACAAAGCATAGACAACGGGTAACCACTGAGGACTCTGATCCCTAACGATGATCACAAAAAACCCGATTGCAACCAAAAGCGAAGTCAAAAGAAAAACGGTTGGATTGGTCAAAGCACTTAACAGCGTAATACCAAGCAAGATTGGACCGAGGACTTTTACCGACAGACCGTACAAGGGCACTGACTCATTATCGCTGCCCTGCAAATTGGCACACCTTGCAAGGGTCACCTCATGCATCCGCGCACCAAATCTAAACATCGTCAAAAAAATTATTGACAGGGTTGGTGCAAAAACCAAAATCCTTCCAAAATTCATTTCAGATCGATAAACACCAATCGAGAGAGCAGATGCCGCCGAAGCAATTGCGATTCCAAACAGCAACCACAAACGATTTTGCGCACTAACCGTCCAATGCTGGCGTTCCCACTGACGATTGTCAAACGCACAAGACCCAATCAAAAAGCTTGCCAGAATTGGAAGTGTAAAGAGACTAGAAAATACAATTGGCAGGTCGAGGTCAATCGTGCGATTTAAAAACAATGTGCCTAGACCACACCCCAAGACTGCAATGAACATCGGTTGATTGCCACGACGCAACAAGGCTTTGCTCGAATGCCAGGTGATAAATGAAAATACACTGACGCCAGTAAAGACGGCAACCCAAAACCAAGGATCGCTCAAAGGCCGGTGATCCGATAACACGCAAGCCATTACAAAATTTATTGGCACCAGCAACAAACCAATCACAAGTGTTCCGCGACTCGTATTGCGCAGTTTCCATTTTTTCAGCGTGTAAATTCCCGCGCCATGAATTGCCGCAGTGATCAACATAAAAAGCAACGCCGAGAAGTAGGGAACTGTATTCTCAAGTGTTTCACGAAGACTTACGACCAACCCAACCGCACTCAAGACAATCATGATTCCGCTGGCAAGTTCGCCCCAACGCATATTCTTTTCTTGCATAAACGTGGACATCACTTCGGAGAAGGTCCGACGCGGTTCACGTGACGGTGGATCAGGCAAATCCCAAGGCGCCGGTTTTGCAACTCCCTGGGGCAAGTCTTTAGGAGCGACCGGCGCAGGTTGTCTTGGTGGATCTTGCTTAGCAACCGTTGGAACGCTTGATGCCTGATTGGGTATCGGCACCTGAGGTGGAAGGACAGGGGCTTCAGTCGCGGCAACCGCCGGTTCATCGGCCAAGACCTTGGTCGCAACGACGTCCTTCGCAACCGCTTGCGTTCCCAATTCCTTGTTGCCAGACCTTAAATCCGCAACTGTGGCTGACGGCTTTGACGCCGGAACCGACTTGAACCCCTCGCTCGCCGCCTTTTTAAGAACCCCTGAAATAAATTTAAACTGCTTAACGCTGATTGCTCCGGACCAACGCAGGTAATCCGCAAATCGACTACTAGCGGCCAAATCGCGAGCAAAGCGTTCACTCGCACTACCACCTTCACTGCTGTTGTCAGAACTGCTGTTTTTAGAACCGCCAGACACACTTTGAATAACGTACATGCAAGCAAGTACATGAATCAAAAGTAACCAACCAGCTAAAACCAGATATGTCATGAGCTCATATCCTTCAATGAAACAATCAGTGCTGTAATGTATTTGATACAGCGGAACTATCGTTTAATTATCAAGGCGTTACAACAACATTCAAATGAGAAACATTGAGAAACCAAGTTAGAACACATTTCTTACACTTACTTTACCTACCGCTTACTTGTTGGGGCAGACAATCACCCAAGCGCCCTTGGGGAACGAAAACAAACCTTGAAACAGCAAATGCAACGAAAACTGAATTACGTCGTTAGACAGCAGTAATTAGTCGATTACATTTGCAGGTTTTTTGGGCGGTGCGGGTTTGGCCGGGGTTACGACTGGCGGTTTTTTCTTCACCACGACTGGCTCGGGCGCAGGCCCAAGTTGAATGCCTTGAAGTACGCTGACGTACTTCCATCCCGGCGGTTGAGGCAACCATCCCACCGCTAAGTCGAGTGCCTCTGCTTTCGCTCGCGCACTCATGTAGACATCATAACTATCACCGCACACCCAAAACTCAAGGTAATAGCGGGACGAATCAAGCGCGGCCAAGTCTTTATTGAATCGAGTCCCTTTGCGTTCGATATCTCGCACCGAAGCACCTCCACGTTCCAGCGGAGTGAATGAGATTCGTGGCCTTCTATCCGGGTGCTTCGTTACCGTCAATTCAACGTTATTATTTCGAATGGCAGGTCTCGAAAAGTCTTTAATGAAGCGATCTGGATCGATCCCCTTTACTGGATCATTTCGCATTCTGCCTTTAAGGCTCTTGGCTTTCTCATTGGCAATTTTTTGCAGCGTCGAAAAATCATTAAATGGATAAATCCGATTGTTGTAACAGATGAATCGAAAAGGAATTAATCCCGGTGGCGCTGGGCGGGGGTCCGGCAATCGCATCTCGCGCCCAGGCAGCACCTCTCGCTCAGGCGTTTGGTCCAATTTGGCCTTCAAGCTGGCCACTTCCTCCAGCGAATTTTTAATTTCAGCTTCGATCTCTTTCCGCTTTACCTTCTCTGATTCCGCTTGCTTGATGGCGGTTTTAATTGAGAGATTCTTCTTTTTTAAATTTGCAAGATTAAGTAACTCTTCGCTATGTTTCTTTTTGAGCTGTTCAAGTTCCAGACTAACCTGAGCCTGATCCTGGCCGACCTCTTGTTTTAGCTGATCGACCTCTAATTTTAGCTGCACTTGCGTTTCCTGAAGTGCAGTCAATTTATTTTTCTTAGCCTCAAATTCTTCAGGATCAACCTTGATTGAGTCTGTGATTCGACTAACCGCATCCCCCACACCCAACTGGGTAACCACCAGCACAATTACTAAAATCCCCACGACATTTGTCATGGTATCGAGGAGCGAGTCCATCGCTCCTTCGTCGTCATTTCCATTTTTCCGACGCATGACTATTTTCCTCGAAAAAACTGAAGATTGATCCGCCCTTGTCCCAAGACTGGCAATTTACCATTCTCTACCTCAAGCGAATCAGCGAACCTCTTTGCGCGTCGATAAACAAAGACCCCGTCTTCACGAACCAAAAAAATCACTTTCCCTCCAGCGGCTCCAGCAACCTCATTTAATAATTTTAGAAGTTCTTTATTGGTTTCGATCGCATTGACGCGGACGCGTACCGGCTGAGCCAGATGGTGGAGCACTAATTCATTCGACGTGCATTCGATAAATCGCGGGACTACGCCAACACCACTTCCGCCAGGTAAAACTGAAAACTCACCTTCTTCCGGGGGAAGCTCACGGTTAGCCAACTCTTTTTTAAATTGAGCAATCTGTTCGAGATAGCCCTGCAAATCCGCCGTCAACGCCTCCAGCGGTTCCTGCTTTAGTTCGGTCGCCGCCGGATCGAGTTTCGTTTCTAGCTGAGTTGCCTCTTCCCGGGCGACGAGAAACAGTTCCTGAGTTCCGGCATTCTCTCGCTTGAGCTTAAGAAGCTCACTTCTCTTTTTCGCCGCCTCAGTTTTTCCAGATTCCGCTTGAACTTGCTTCGTTAAATCACTGATTTCAAGCTCACTCGCAGCAAGATCTTCTTCGAGCTTTTCGTAGGCTTCCGCGGCAACCACCGCCTCTGTATCCATCTGTGAAAGTGCTAAAGTCGAAATCATCAATGTCAAAACACCAATGATACAAGCAAGGATGCTTAGAAACGGAAAGAGCGAAACTTCGTTATCACCACTCTCTTGACGCCTTCCCATATTCCCCCCTCTCGTATCAAGTTTTAATTAATTGCAATTTCCCGACTAACTTATTCTCTAGCGTTTCCCGCCAAACCAACCGCGCTGCTTACCCGGCACCTGCTGAACAACCACTTGTTGGCCGCCGAGTTTTTCAAGCACGCCGCTCAATTCTGAAAGCCCTCTCTCCAAACCGGAAAAGTGTTTCTGCAGCGCTTTCCCCGACTGCAGTGATTCAATCTGAAGTTTGCTCGTATTTGCCGAGATGGCGGTAAATGATTTCTGAAGTTCGCGCGAGGCTTGGTTCATCTCGGTTACCTGCTTATTCCATTGGTCGTGATAAACACTCATCGCCGCGGAAAATACATCGCGGATCACATTCGGATCAACACCGCTGGTTCCCATCCCGCCACGCTGTGCTCCTCCTTCACGGCGGTCATTAAGTCGCTTGAGCAGATTTTCATTGCAATACTCATCGACCCAGGTGATGAGATCCTCTTCACTTTTTTGTAATGCTGAGCAAGGCACTTTCACCATTAAACTCAAAACCAAGGCGAGAAGCGTCGTATCGAATGCGGTGCCAAGGCCGGCAAAAACATTATTCAGCGCGCCTTTAATCGCCGACACATCCGAAGCGTTTTCGAGACTACCAGCCAACCCGGCAATCGCGGTACTTACACCAATCACAGTTCCAATAAATCCCATGATCGGGAGCGCCCAAATAAATACTTTTACGAGCGTATAACTTCCAAGAACATTGTTAGCATCAATATCGGATTGAGAGCCAAGCATCGTGACGGTCTCAGAAGTGCTCTTGCGAACCCGAAAATGTTCGATTCCGCGAACCACCCGGTTAATGAGAAAACTTTGCCCGTCTATCGGCAGCTTTGCGATGTGATTGAGAAAACGATCGAGAGTGTCAAAGGTAATTTCCTCAGAAAGCTCCATCGGTAGTACGTCGAGAAGCATCGCACGTCTTTGCAAGTTCAACTTCCGCCACTTCAAAAACAAAATTGAAAATGACCAAAACGTCAAAAGCACCGTAACGTAAGGAACCCAACCGCGATCCCAAAACAATTCGGTCCATTTGAATTGATGTAACGGAATCAGAACGCCGTAAAACAAAAGAGTCGTTCCAGCACCAATTAATCCACTCAAAACCATCCCAACATTCGTGCTGTCCTCAATAGAATGAGACGCGCCAGGCAACTTGCTGGTTGAGGCCGCTTGCGCTGGCGCAGCCGGATTTGTTCGCTTTCGCTTGGTATCAATTTGAATCCCGCCCGGCTCTGCTGCTGAGGGTTGAGATGGCGGTGGAGTTTCGCGACCCGCAAGGGTGGGAATCTGGATCGTTTTTTTGCAGTGAGGACATCCACACTTACGACCACTCAGCTCTTCGCGTACCGTTAACTTGTTGCCACAACTGGGACACAAAATTTGCAAATACATTCGGTTCTTTCATCTTTAAATCACAGCTTTCCAATCCCAATCAGATGCAATCCGCTATGAATCAATAGCTCACTTGATCTATCAACTCCCGGTCAAAAGAGTGGATCAATTCAAGGACGCGGTGGAATTAGTGAAGTTAAGGCGAACAGAGGGTCACCTAGAATTTAACATAGATTTCAACAAGCATCTTGGTTGCCACAACCGCGCAGATACCAATGCTGCGCAACACAATCATGACTAAAGTACCGAAAAAACTGAAAATATGGCCAAGTGAGCCCAAGACGTATCGCAAACGGCGTCCGACATCGCAGTCCCTAAGTTCTTTGGCACCCCCACTCCCTAGCAATATTCCTGATTTGCACACGAACGAATCACCATAGAAACACCGCAAATCACTCACGACAAACCCTAAAAAGTGCTATCACTTTGGGCGCCTCGGCGTTCACCACGCAGAGCCCCTAAATCTCGCGCCCGCAATTTATCGCGAAATCCGTCCGTTAATCCCCTGCAACGGGGCGTGTCCTTCATTTCGCGATCGAAATGTCACGGAATCTGCAGTCAATCAAGAAACCTCAGTCCATTTCCCACTGAGCATTAAACGACCATCGAGATAAATATTTCATCCGATCACATGGCTTGATGTTGTTTCAAAACCGCAAATTAATGTATTAAGTCATATAGTGAACGCATTCGCCGCGTTTCGCCAGTCGACGTTGAAGTCTTATTTATCAACCACTTTTACAAGTGGATTGCTTGAGACTGCTTGCTTCCATTGAACCGGACCTGGTTGGAGTACAGCAAACTTGAATGTTGATTACCAAAAACAGAGTCTGTTGAGTCCTGCGTCTCACCAATATTACAGCTTCTATGAATCACCAATCGACCAACACAAATTCACCTCCGGATGGCGTTCCAAATTTGGCACCGGATCAATCCACCTCGAATTTACCAATCGTCGAAACTCCAGACGAACCTAACGTAGAGGATGCTGGCACTCCGTCCACTGAGAATTCCGGATCGCCTGAGGTTGGCGAATCGGGTGCGCCGCAAGACTTAGTTAACTGGGGACTGCAAAAATTTGCAGACCAACCCATCATCATGACCTCTTCATTTGGAATGGAGGGCTGTGCTCTCATGGACATGTGTTCCAAAGCAATTGAGGAATACCAATTACCTAAACTTCAGATTGCCTGCATCGACACTGGTTTCTTTTTCCCCGAAACAAAACAACTTCGCCAAAAATTAATCGAGCGATATTCCAACCTGGAATTCTTGACTTGGGAAACTTCCGTTTCAATCGAACAGCAGCGAGAAATGTACGGCGACATGCTTTGGAAAAACAATCCAAACATGTGCTGCAACATTCGTAAAGTAAAACCAATGCGTGACAACATTGTGAATTATCGGTTGTGGATTACAGCACTGCGGCGGACACAAACCAAAGAGCGTTCTGACATTCCAGTCCTTGCCTGGGATTGGCGTTACGAACTTATGAAATTCTGCCCACTTGCTACCTGGACACGCGCACAAGTATGGGAATACATCCAGGAAAACGAGGTTCCCTTCAACCAGTTGCATTTGCAAAACTACCCAAGCGTGAGCTGTTTCCACTGCACCCGTGCAGTACCTGGCTCCAGCCCTCAATCAGAAGTCCGAAAAGGGCGTTGGGCAGAATCTGATAAAGATGAATGTGGACTGCATTTTTCAATTTAACTTTGCGAACTGAGTGCATCTGCAGAGCACTCTCCATTCCTCCCTGAATAAACGACATCATGGCTAAAGAAAAAACCGATCCGACTAAAGTAGAAATTGCAAAACAAAACAGTCAACTCTTGCGAGGAAGTATCGATGAAACACTTCGCAACCCGGAATTAGACAGTTTCAAAGAAGACGACCTGCAATTGCTAAAATTCCATGGTTCTTACCAACAGGATGATCGTGACCTACGAAAATCCCGACGAGCAGAGGGACTTGGAAAAGCTTACAGCTTTATGCTACGGGTCGTATTACCAGCGGGCCAATTGACTTCGGGGCAATACATTGATCTCGATCGGATCGCAGACGAGTTCGCCAACCACTCCATCCGACTTACCACTCGCCAAGCAGTCCAATTTCACGGCGTGATTAAGGGGGATCTTAGAGAAACCATTCGTCAGCTCAACGAATCGCTGATGACGACACTGGCAGCCTGCGGTGACGTGTGTCGCAACGTCATGGCAACTGCGGCTCCTATTAAAGATGCAGTTCATACTCAAATCCGTGAAACCGCTCATGCGGTTGCTGCCGAACTCAAACCCGCGACTCAATCCTACCACGAGATCTGGATCGACGGGGAACGGCAATTGACGTCCCAGTCAACAACACCGGAAACAGAGCCACTCTATGGTGAAACCTACCTGCCAAGAAAATACAAAGTCGGTGTTACGATCCAGGGTGACAACCAAATCGACATCTATTCGTATGACACCGGACTCATCGGTGTCCTCGAAAACGGCAAACTCGTCGGCTGGAATGTAGTAGCTGGGGGTGGACTGGGCATGAGCCATGGGCGCCCAAATACATTTGCGCAAATCGCGGAAAACATTGGGTTCGTTGCCATTGAAGACGGTGTCGCGGCAACGCGAGTCATTGCGACCATCTATCGCGATTTTGGCAACCGGTTCGACCGAAAACAAGCGCGACTCAAATACCTGATTGATAAAATGGGTGTCGATCAATTTCGACAGGAATTTATTGATCGCTGTGAATTCGAAGTCCACCCGTTCCGCGAAACTCCCGAAATCCAAATCGAGGATTGGATGGGGAAACACGAGCAGGGAGACGGAAAATTCTTCTATGGCGTGTTTGTTGAAAATGGCAGAATTAAAGACACCGACGATGTAAAACTGCGAACCGCATTTCTAAAAATTGTTAAAACGCTGGACTGCCCAACGACGCTAACGCCACAGCAAAGTATTTTATTTAATGACCTCGATGAATCTCAAATCAACCAATTGGAATCCATCCTGACAGAGCATCATGTCCCACTGCTTCACGAGCTCTCAAATGCCCGACGCTATTCGATGGCCTGTCCGTCAATGCCGACCTGTGGCTTAGCCGTTGCCGAGTCGGAACGTGTCATGCCGGATTTCATCACCGAAGTTGAAAACGCATTTACTAAATTGGGCATCGCTGACACTCAACTAACCATTCGAATGACGGGATGCCCCAACGGTTGCGCCCGTCCCTACACCGCCGACATCGCTTTAGTTGGTCGACGACCGGGGATCTACCATTTGTTCGTCGGTGGTCGATTGGCTGGTGATCGCATGGCAGATTTGTACGCAGCCGATGTCAAAATCGAAGCCATCCTCGAGACGTTAAAACCGCTCCTGACTAAGTTCGCTGCCGATCGCAATCCCGGAGAGGGACTCGGTGACTTCTATCAGCGTGTTCTCGAGCGAACCGAATCACGAAAACGCGTAACCGGCAAAGAAGTCCCGACATTTGACGATGTTCAGCCCAAGCTTATTCAAATCGGAGCCTAAGATGCCACCGCGCCTTTGCTCACTCGTCCTGGCTGCACACGGATCGACAGCGACGAAACACTGCAACGATCCCTTACATGAATTGGCTGCAGCCATACTCCAGCGCCAGGAAATTCAGCGCCAGGAAATTCAGTCTGCCGCTGCGCCTGACCTTTGGATCGAAAAAATCACCCCCGCATTTCTTCAGGGTGAACCTCAGATGACGCAGGTTCTTGAATCTCTTCCGGAAGGCGACGTCATTGTCGTTCCTGTAATGACCAGTGACGGTTACTATCTTCGAAAGCTACCGGAAAAATTCGCCAGCAATCGAAATGCTGAAAAATTCAAGTTCCACCTCAGTTCAGTCTTTGGAATGCACGCAATGATTGCCGACGAAATGAAGTCGTTGGTAACGAACCATCTGGCAAGCTTTCGTTTAAAACCGGAAGAAACCACGGTGGTCGTGGTTGGGCATGGTACCCGCAGAAATAAAACAAGCGGGGAATCCACCTACCGTCTGACGAACACGCTGGCTGACCAATTCCCTCAACTAACCTGCCTGACCGGCTTTCTTGATCAGGATCCTACCGCCGAACGTATTGCCTCAGAAATCACTACTCCCAACACCATCATCTTGCCGTTCCTGATTAGTCGCGGCCCGCACACAACCGAGGATGTTCCGCAAGCCTTCCATTTGCCAACAGGCAGCGATCTCGCATTTCCATTCATTCATAGGTCAGATTCCGGAATTCAAATTTACGAAAGACCTTTGGCAATGTACTCAACAGCCGTAGATATCTGCTTGGCTTTGGCGAAGAAGACATTAGATGCCAATCAGCCGTTGAAATTGATTCGTGAAGGAGAATTGAGCCTATGATTTTTCGTCGAGGATCCGTTCATCTTGTCGGCGCCGGCCCCGGTGATCCAGAACTAATTACTGTCCGTGGGATGCGCCTGATTGAACAGGCAGACGTCATCATTCACGACCGTCTCATCCCTCATGAAGTTTTAAATTGGTGCCACGAAAGTGCAACCTTGATTGATGTTGGGAAGTATCCTGACCATCATCGAATTTCGCAATCCGAAATCAATCAACTTTTAATCAAACACGCCTGCGACAATCAACTCGTCGTGCGTTTAAAAGGTGGCGACCCGTTCGTTTTTGGACGCGGCCAAGAAGAATTTGAAGCCTGTCGCGAAGCCGGAATCACCTGCCACATTGTCCCGGGAGTCAGCAGTGCCATTGCAGGGCCAGCGGCCGCGGGAATTCCAGTCACAACCCGTGGAATCGCCAGGTCGTTTACTGTAGTGACAGGCCAGACTGCCCCCGAACTTGGGTTTCACAATCTTAACTTCGAAGCCTTAGCCAACTCGGACACCGTGATTTTAATGATGGCTCGAAAGAATCTGCGAGGTATCACTCAACAACTCATCGAGGCGGGTCGTTCACCTGACACGCCGGCGGCCTGCATCGAACGCGCGACCTATTCAAACCAACGGGTGACGTGCGCAACTCTTTCAGAAATTGCATCCCAGGCTGACTTGCTCGACATGAAAAATCCCATGATTACTGTGATCGGCGAAGTCGCAGCGTTGGTTGACCAAGAACAAGTGGAATGGCCAGACGAAATCCAACAACACTTTTATGCAACCGAATTCGGCGAATAGAACCGCCTCCGCAATGCGCCGGTCAAATCCAGCTACCGCATACCTCGGCTTCGGCGGTAATTGGGGGTGGAGAAATTTGGATGGCTGACCCTCTAAATCAGCCAATCAAAGGAAGATCACACCAGCACTTTCGACCATCTCCCGCAGCTAACAACGCAAAATCTAAACGGGATTGCATTTTCTGATACGCGCTGAGAAACGGAAGAAGCCTCTCAATCGCACGCCTGACTCATCGAAATTCCTTTGATTTCTATAGCATTTTAGCGTGACATCACAATAATTTAGAGACACGACACATCTCTTTACCGTGCATCTCGGTACAGACGATTATCAAGACCAGTATCTCCTCGGATCCTTGCCATGAATTCAAAAATCAACGTTATGTTTCTCGTTGGCTGTAGCGCAGCCCTCGCACTTTCTTTAACCAATGCAGATGACTGGCCGCGGTTCCGAGGGCTTCATGGCCACGCGGCTTCCGCCGATGCGGTTCCTACCGAGTGGACAGAAGCGGAGAACATCGCGTGGAAATCAAAGATCCCCGGTCGTGGATCTTCAAGTCCCATTGTCGTTGGCGATCGCATCTTTCTAACCTCCTACACAGGGTATGGTCAGTCGGACGACGATGCGGGAGAAAAAACTGAACTGCGTCTCAACACACTTTGTTTCGATCGGAAAAGTGGAAAACTAATATGGAATCACTCCATTGAAGCCAGCGCCGACGAACAGACACTCGCGAATCCCAACAGCCGCAATGGCAAGAAGAAACAAATGGCGGGACATGGATACGCTTCCAGCACACCGGTCAGCGATGGCGAATCCGTATTCGCATTTTTTGGAGCCTCAGGTGCCGTCGCCTATGATCTCCAAGGAAATCAACTTTGGCAAAACGATGAATTAGGATTCAAAACGGTCGGATTCGGTTCTGCCTCATCTCCAGTCGTTCATGGTGACCTGCTCTACATCAACGCCAGCATCGAAAGCGATACGCTTTGGGCACTCGATAAAAAAACTGGCAAAGTCGTTTGGAAAAACGACAACATAATTAAATGCTGGTCGTGTCCCTGCCTCGCTAAAAACGATAAAGGAGAAACCGAACTCATCATTAACCAAAAATTTAAGGTCTTCGGTCTTAATCCGCTGACCGGTGAACAGCTTTGGTCCTGCGACGGAATCGAAGACTACGTCGTTCCCACTCCAATTGCTTATGACGGGATCGTTTACTGCCTCGGCGGGCGAAGCAACAAAGCGATGGCAATTAAGCTAGGCGGTAAAGGGGATGTTACCCAATCACACCGACTTTGGATGACCAATGTTGGCGCTAATGTCACTTCCCCCGTCCTTCATAACGGCCACCTCTACTGGGCCAGTGACAAGGGAATCGCAAATTGCATGGACGCGAGCAACGGAGAACCCGTCTATCGCGAACGCATGCCGACCAAAGCCCGCGTCTACGCTTCTATCGTTCGAGGAGGCGACAACCTTTATCTAACGACACGCGACAGCGGAGTCTGGGTACTCGCCGCTGAACCGAAATTTACGCCAGTCGCCCTTAATAAAATTGAATCGGACGAAAATATGTTCAATGCGAGCCCTGCGATTCACAACGGCCAAATCCTGCTGAGAAGCAATGATTTTCTGTATTGTATTGGTGAAAAATAACCCCTCGATCAAATTAATTTGACGGGAACGAAACCCCGTCGCGATGCTTACCTGCCCAAACTGAAGATTCGCGGTAAACTATTAGCGTTACTTCTTCATTGAATAGGGCAGGATTCATGTTGCGACCCTCGGCTCCTTTGGCAAATTATGTTTTTCACTTCGTCTCCATAACACGCGGAACCGTAACTGGCTTTTTATTAGCCTGGTTTGTTGGCATGACACCACTGCCCGCTTCGGGGCAGACTGCAGATCTAGCTCAAGACCGACGATTCGATGCCCTAACCTGGGTTCAAAACTCAGCTGAATATCGAATGCTGACGGAACAGACGTTTCGACTCGCGCTTCACCCGTTAGTCACCGCACTTGATGATGTAACGATTTCTGCTGATGAAGCACAACTCGCCGAAGGAAAGTTCGCCGACAAACCACCTGCAATCATTCTCGATTGTGATGAAACCGTTCTGGATAACTCCGCCTACAACGCACGCAACATTTTAAAAAAAGAGAATTACTCAACCGAAACTTGGAATGCTTGGTGCCTTGAAGTGCAGGCAGAAGCAATTCCCGGATCGCTGGAGTTCGTCACCCGCGCCAAAGCCCTCGGCGCTGACATTTTTTTTATTACCAATCGCCGGGATGTCGTAAAAAAAGCAACGGTTGAAAACTTAAAAAAACTTGGGTTCCCAGCTACCGAAGAAAATGTTTTAACCAAAAACAAAGAACTTGGACGAGGAGATGATAAAATTTCTCGCCGCGAAACGGTAGCAAAAACTCACAGAATTGTCATGCTCATTGGAGACAGCATGAGCGATTTATGCAGTGGGATGGATGTCACCGAAACCAGTCAACGCAACCAAGTAGGAAATCAAAAATTCCAACAACTTGGCTCGCGCTGGATCATGCTCCCCAACCCGGTTTACGGCGGTTGGCAGCAAGCGCTGCCTGAAAACGAACATGCGTTAAAACCAAAATCAAACACTAAATAACCAACCATCCAATCAATCGCTCGAAGTCATCGCGGGCTCTAACTCTTCCACCGCTCACCTCCAATGCGAGATTCACAATGAATCAAAAATCTGCCCTGCTGATTGGGATCCTGTTCGCTGTCACAATTCAAGTTCAGGCGCAAAGTCGTAAGATTTTGTTCGAAGAGGTTAAAAACAGACCTGCCACAACAACGGGGCAATGGGTCATTGGCGACAAAAACATGACCGTTGACGGCAATTCTCAGATCGCTTCGGCGGAAGCAATTAAGCCCGGCTCACTGGCAGTGACCGAGTATTTTGAAGCGGGGGGTAAAAATGTTGTGACACGCATGCAGCCCTATCCCATCCAGGCATCAGAAATAAGTGATGGGCCTTATGTGAATTGGATCGATCCCCAAACCGCAGAAATTATCACCATCGTAAATGGGAAACTATCTCGGCAGCGAATTGAAAAAATTACCGAACCTCGTGTGATCAAAAACCTGACACCGAGGGTCCAGGCATTAACACTGAACCCTGCCCCGCCCTCCCCTCCAAAATCTGAGTGGAATCAACCAAGTCGCCTGATGGCCATCAGTGATCTCGAAGGAAACTATCTCAATGCAGTTCGTTTTTTGGAAAACAACAAGGTAATCGACCAACAGGGGCACTGGATCTGGGGAGAGGGACATCTGGTTTTGGTGGGCGACCTTGTCGATCGTGGGCAATCCGTCACCGAATTGATGTGGTTATTTCACCGCCTGGAACTGGAGGCGATCGCTGCCGGTGGCCGTGTCCATTACGTTCTTGGAAATCACGAAGCGATGGTGATGGGTGGAGACTTGCGATACATCCATCCCAAATATGTTTTTACCTCCACAAGAATTGGCATTGCTTACGATCAACTTCACGGACCCGATACAGAAATTGGCCGATGGTGGCGTTCGAAAAATGGAGTTACGCGAGTTGGCGATCTGCTCTTTGTGCATGGCGGTTATTCTCCCAAACTGGATGCTGCCAAACTCGAGATGAACCAATTGAATCAGTTGATTCGCAATGGATTGCCCCCTCGCAAATCAGTCGGCGCGACACCGGCGACAAACCCCGTCGGTGACATGCACGGCCCCTTCTGGTACCGCGGTTACTTCCCGCAACATGCCGCAGCTTGGGATGGACTAGCTACCCCCGCTCAACTCAAGCAGATCTTAAACCGGCACAACGCAAAACACGTAGTCATTGGACACACCGTGGTGGACCAAGTCGGCCCAATTGATGACTCTGGATTCGTGCTTGGAATCGACGTGAAATGGGCAGATTCAAAAAAATGCGAAGGACTCCTTCAGGAAAATGGGATTCTCTACCGTGTTCTCATGAATGGACAGCGCGAAAGACTTTTTCCTGACAAATCGAAATAGTTTTCACTGGATTCTCCCCAAACCCATGAAGAATTCAGCGTTTCATACGGTTTGCCACCCGTAACTGCTGCCGCCGCGCGATCGATTCAAGTACAATCCAGCGGATCACTTAGTTCTAAGGAAGACTCATGTTGTTCTTGTATTTACCTCGATTCGTTTTGATCGCGATTTGCGTTATCCATTTCGCTACACTCGACCTCCATGCGCAGGCACAACCTGATTCCTCCCTCCTGCCGACAACCAGCCAGCAGCGCATTGCTGAATCTAAAATCTCGGATGCATCCATTCGAGCCGATGTAGAATTCCTGGCCGACGACCTCCTCGAAGGTCGAGGCCCCGGAACACGTGGCGATCGCTTGGCTCAAAAATATATCATTTCCCAATTTAAACAGATGGGACTAAAGCCTGCCGGCAAAGACGGCGGTTGGACACAAGCCGTTCCTCTAATGGGGGTTACAACTCGTCCTCCCTCTTCGCTTACCTTCAAGCAAGCCAACCAATCCCTCGCATTGAAGAACAAAGACGACTACATCGTTACTTGCGGAACGGGCGTTGAACAAGCAGTTATCAAAGAGGCGGAAGTTGTTTTCGTCGGCTATGGAATCCAGGCACCCGAATATGGCTGGGACGACTTCAAGGGAATCGATGTCAAGGGAAAGGTTTTACTGTGTCTCAACAACGACCCCGCCGACAATCCTGAGATGTTTGCCGGGCGGACTCGACTTTATTACGGACGATGGGACTACAAATACGCCAAGGCAGCCGAACTGGGTGCAGCTGGTATGCTAATTATTCACACCACTCCCTCCGCTGGTTACCCCTATCAAGTGGTACAAACTTCATGGACGGGAGAGCAAATGGCTCTCGGTGGCAAGCAAGTTGGCCGTGCCCTTCTCGAAGGCTGGCTCACTGAAAACGCGGCAGGGAAATTGGTGTCGTTCGCGGGTCTTCAACTGGATGAATTAACTCAATCTGCCCAATCGAAAAACTTCCAGCCAGTTCCATTAAAGACGACATTGTCCATGAAAATGGATTGCCGTGTTCGCTCGCGAAGCTCCGCCAATGTGCTTGGCCTGCTGCCCGGCAGTGACCCCGAACTGAGTAACCAATGGATTGTCTACACGGCACACCACGATCACATTGGAATGACCGAAGCACGCGATGAAAAGGTCGATAACATTTACAACGGAGCCGTCGACAATGCCTCGGGCGTAGGATCAATGTTGGCGATCGCTCGTGCCATGGCTGCCTTACCAGAATCGGAACGCCCGCGACGATCCATTCTATTTGCCTCAGTGGCCGCTGAAGAACAAGGGCTCCTCGGATCAGCCTACCTTGCACAAAATCCGCCAATTCCAGCTGGGCGTTTGGCCGCGGTCATTAATATTGACGGGATCAACATTCTTGGGGCAACCGAGGACGTCGTCGTGATTGGACGCGGCAAATCGGACATGGATAAAATTGTGGAGCGGATCTCGAAATGGCAAAAACGAGTCGTTGTCGGAGACCAGTTTCCCGATCGCGGTTATTACTACCGTTCGGATCAGTTCAGTCTTGCTAAAATTGGTGTCCCCGGGGTCTACCTCAGCTCCGGAGTTCATGTGATTGGCAAACCGGATGGTTGGGGAAAGGAACAACTGCGAGAGTGGACTGAAAACATCTACCACCAGACGAGCGATGAGTACAGCGACACCTGGAACCTCTCGGGAGCAGTCGAGGACGCCAAGCTAATGTTCTACACTGGACTTCAAGCCGCAAATCAAAAATCGCTACCCGCTTGGAATCCCGGTGACGAATTCGAAGCCGCACGACTGGAAGCCCTGAAACAACTCTCGAAGTAAACAACGTCTGCAGTTCTAAATTTAAATCCGTCCTTCGGATAATCCAACTCTGAAATGTCGACAACGACATTAAACCCATTGAAACCTTATGGCAACGACCGAATTTAAAGACACCGTAACTCCCGAACTGGAAGGCCGAATCGATTTGATGGTTCGCAGCCTGATCGACTTGCCAAGAAGCAAATTGACGCTCCTCTTCGACCACGGTTGCGTTTCCCTCAACGGATCTATCTGCAAAAACCCCGCGACCCGTGTCAGCGCCGGTGACGCTATCCTCGTCAACTACGATGCCAGACAGGGCTATGCCAAAAAAAAACGCCCCTGGAGTGATCGGACTTTTACGATCATTCACGAAGACGATGACCTGCTGGTAATCAACAAAGCCTCCGGAGTACTAACGGTTCCCACGAACAAAGAAGAACCAAATACATTACTAGAGCGAGTCACCGCGTATCTGGATCGCAAAAAGAAAAACCACGAAGCCTACCTGATTCACCGACTTGACCGCGGAATGAGTGGCACGATGGTATTTGGCAAGACACCGAAATCGGCAAAACATCTGCGGACTCAATTTGACAAAGATCAAGCCCGTCGAATCGTATTCGCAATCGTCAACGGAGAACTGGAATCTGAATCCGGTGTTTTTGAATCGCAGCTCGACACGCACAGCAATCTTAGCCGTTACTCCACGTTAGAAAAAGGCAAAGGGCAACGTGCTGTGACTCGCTATAAAGTTACCCAGCAATTAGAGGAAGCGACCGCAGTCGAACTTGAATTGGTCACCGCTCGCCGCCATCAAGCGCGTGTTCACTTTTGTGAATCGGGACATCACATTCTTGGAGACACCCGCTATCGGCAACAGCGCTATCCCCACGAAAAATGGGACAAAAAAAGGCTGGCTATGCATAGCGTTGAACTTTCGTTCATCCATCCAACGACGATGAAACGGGTTACCTTTAAATCTCCACTACCGATGACACTCCGAAAATTCATTCGTGGCAGCAGAAAAAAATAGAGTTGCGGTGTAATTCTACCAAACCGATATTCAACCGTCTGTCAGGAAATCAGTGGTCAACGTAGAATGTTTCGGAGGTATTTGTTTCTTGATTCGTTGATTTGAAAGACGCTATTTTGGATTCACAGGAGATCCTTGGACAAGACGGTTTAATTGCCAAACGGCTGCCAAACTACGAAGAGCGTCGTCAGCAACTCGAAATGGCCGATGCCGTGGCAGAGGCGATCCGCGCCAAGAAACATTTGATCGTCGAAGCCGGAACAGGCGTTGGCAAGAGCTTTGGCTACCTCGTTCCAGCGATCCTCTCATTGCAAGAAAACCAGGAAAGTAAAGATGGTGGCAAGCGCAGGATCGTGGTCTCCACCCACACCATTAGCCTGCAAGAGCAGCTAATTCAAAAAGACGTTCCACTTCTGAACAGCATCATTCCGCTCGAGTTTTCCGCCGTATTGGCCAAAGGACGTGGCAACTACATCAGTCTTCGACGACTGAAACAGGCGCTTAAACGAAGCGACAGTTTGTTTTCAACCGACGAACAGGTATCTCAGGTTCAAGACCTTCGGGAGTGGGCGGTAACGACCAACGACGGCTCACGCGCCGACCTCGATCTAAAGGTACTTCCAAGCGTGTGGGACGAAGTCAAAAGTGATAGTGGAAACTGCCTTGGAAGAAAATGTCCCAGCTACGCAGATTGCCACTACTTCAAAGCGAGGAAGCGATTACAAAATGCCGACATCCTAATCGTGAACCATGCTCTCTTTTTCAGCGACCTCTCACTGCGAAGGCTGGGCGTAAACATTCTCCCCGATTACGACACCGTTATTCTTGATGAAGCTCACACCATTCAAGATGTTGCCAGCGACCACCTTGGCCTTGGAATCACGTTAGGACAAATCGACTACACACTCTCCAAACTCTACAACGAAAGCACGAACAAAGGTCTGTTGGTGCATCACAATCTCAAGGCCGGACAGCAGTCCGTTGTCCAATGCCGAATCCGCGCCGAAGATCTGTTTGGAGACATCCTCGCCTGGATCGCTCGCACGCAAACCTCCAACGCCCGCAATACGACGACCCGCGTGCAGGAACCTGGCATTGTCAACAACACCCTCTCTCCGGCTTTGGATAAATTAAGTCAATTGGTTCGGCAATTTGGCGAGAACATGAAAGACGCCGCCGAGAAACAAGACTTCACCTCTCAAGCGGAACGACTCGCCGCGCTCTCAACGTCCCTCGAAGCTTGGCGACTTCAAGAGATGGAAGGCGGGGTTTACTGGGTCGAATCAGGAATGAACCGGTATGGAAAACAAAAAGTTAAATTAATGGCAGCGCCGATCGATATTGGCCCCGCCCTCCGAGAAAATCTGTTTAACAAAACCGATTGCTGCATTCTAACCAGTGCTACACTGGCCATCGGCGATCAATCGTTTGATTTCTTCCGAAACCGAATTGGACTCACACAATCTAAATCACTGCAACTTGGCAGTCCGTTCAATTATTGTGAACAGGCTCGGTTAATTCTAGTTTCTAACATGGCCAGCCCCGCAGAGCACCGGGACACGCACGAACGACAGTGCATCGAAGCAATCAAACAGTACGTCTCCCGAACAGATGGCCATGCCTTTGTGTTATTTACCAGTTACGATTTCCTCAATCGTGCTGTCCGTGACTTAACTCCCTGGCTTAGCGAAAAAGACTTTGGACTTTATGTTCAGGGAGGAGGCGTTTCCAGAACGCAATTACTTGAGCAATTTAAATCTAAACCGCGCGGTGTCCTGTTCGGAACCGATAGTTTCTGGCAGGGAGTCGATGTCCAGGGTGACGCGCTGCAAAATGTAATCATCACCAAACTGCCGTTTAGCGTTCCTGACCAACCGCTCCTGCAGGCTCGACTTGAAGCGATCAAAAAATCAGGAGGCAACCCATTCAATGATTACCAATTGCCTGAGGCAATCATAAAATTCAAACAAGGATTTGGACGCCTCATTCGGAGTAAAACCGATACAGGCATCGTCGTTGTCCTTGACCCCAGAATTAAAACAAAATCTTATGGTCGAATTTTTCTTGGCTCGCTTCCAGAGTGCCAGGTCGAATATGACACCATTTAGCTCGCGGTCAGAGTAAAACTGTCTTGTCCGAGGGCTACATTCAAGTTGTTTGGTCGCTAAAATCGACATATGTGGGGTGTTTGAGCTTTCATCACGTCCGACTTAAGAATTGCCGATAATTCTGCTGCCTACTTTTTTTCCGTTTGAAACCAGCGAGTTCGACCGTGGCCGAAAGATCCAAATACCAACAAAACATTATCCGGAACTATTACGATAACCGGGAAAATATTTCGCTCCAGCGAGCTCAGGAAATTGTCACCGAGCTATACCTCTCAGAAGGCAAAAAGAGAGAAAAGTACTGGAAAAGTCTCGAAGGACATCTGCTCAAGCTAGACGTCAAACAACAAACAATCGATCATCTAATCGCCCAGAATGATCCGATGCAAGTTGCGAAACTAGTCGAAAAGCTAGGTAAACAATAATGCCGCGTTGCCACTTCCATATTCCGTGTAACAAAGGCCTGACCCATGCTCTCCGAAGAACAGAGAACCAAACTTCGACCCCGCGTCCTCTCACTTCAGTCCATCGCAGGGGCGATGCTTGCAGCCTCGATTCTCGCAGCCGTCGTGATCGGGACGATTGCAGATTGGGATGAACTGGGCGATCCACTCTCCATGCTGCCACTCATCGGAGCGGTTTTTGGAATGTTGATGGTCGGCAGTGGGATCGTGTTCCCCCTCGTCTTTGCCGGAGAGCTTGCTACCGGAGATTCCGAAGAGGAAAAATTGAAATCTGCCGCACAGGCCGTAACCGTGGAATATCTTGTTCGCTTTGCACTGGTAGAAGCCGCGCTGTTTACCAACCTAGTTGTGCTGATGCTTGACCTTCACACCGTTACACTGGGTATCGTCGGATTGGCAATCCTCACCTTCCTGTTTCTCTTTCCGATCCAATCGAGATTCATTGGCTCGGTCGAAAAACGTCTTGGTTAAAGCAACCCTCAACAAGCTCTTCGACGCGGCCTAACCAGCAATTGCAACGGCCTGAGGAATTTGCATCTCCACTACGCTCATTCCGTAAGGTTTCAATTCACCCCGCATCACTTTCACATCGGAGGGAGCAGAGATACCGAGTCGGACGGTGTTTCCTTTAATCTGCAAGACCTCCACTGTGATGCCACCATCGATTAATACTTTTTCATTCTGCTTGCGACTTAAAACTAACATTTCATTCTCCCACATGCATAAAACAGCAGTTGATACATCTCGTATCATATTCAATGTTCCCTGCCAATGTAGACTAGCATGCAATTTTTTAGAATCAACCTTGACAGTGCAATTTGCATGTTGCTGTTGATCTTGTGATGGATCTTGAACCTTGGAGACTTCGCTAACACGCTCACCAGTAAGACCTTTTAGTCCATCCATAGCTCTCTTGTTTTTAGGGAACTTCACCAAAATATCACGATAAATACGCTTGGCTTCCTCCTCAGAATGTTCTTTCGCCGTTTTCTTCGCCAACCTTAAAGCTTGATCCAACTTTAAAGTGTCCAGAATATTTGGTTGTTCAGAATGCACTTTTGAGCTGGCAGTATCAGCTTCAGAATTCACTTGGCCCACTTCATTAAGTCTCTGCTCAAGCTGATCAAAGCCGTCACCCTCAGTACATTGGGCACTCCAATCATCAGTCAGTTTCAAGATATCGTCTGCAATCAGGTGAAATACATTGTCCCAGGGCTCCCAAGTATTTCGTTCAAACTTGTCAACCAAAGGTCCCACTGGGTTAAATAGATTATTACTCCAAGGACTCTGCTTCCAGCTGGCAAATTTAGTTAACGTTCCAACGCCAGCTGAGACAAATGGTACGGCGCTGGTTGTTGAAACCGTAACATCAAGTGCGGCACAAAGTGCTGCTACATCGAGTAAATCATCGTAATGATCCAAATCATCAAAATTATGCACAGTTATTCCAAGTTCATTTTGGATTTTACTCAGATCCTCCTTAAAATCTGTATATTGTAGGTTTATAAAAGTGACACCAGGAAGCTTAAGTATAGGAGACAATTCGGATACAGCAGCATAGTTTGGCAGGCGTTTTGGTGACATATTGGCACTTTTCCAGCTAAGACCAACGTAAGGACCTTTTCCTAGAGAGCGTAGTCGGTCCCGCCAAAAGTTTACTCTGACTGGGTCAGGAACAAGGAAAGCTTTTGCTTCGGTATTTTGTGAAATTTCCGAAATAAAGTGCCTATAGAGACTGCCCATTGGCAGGTGAAAATCAAAGTCATCCCTTTCGGAATCCAAGCTTCTATTTTGAGGCTTCACTTCAACATTTGGAAATGATCGAGATAACAAGGGAACAAGTTTCTCCTGACATTCCAAAATACAATGTCCAG
>ENA-OREB01000242-OREB01000242.1-marine-metagenome-genome-assembly--contig:-NODE-242-length-28973-cov-3.699820_pt1 | contig 28973 bp, 42 predicted proteins | sample MGYA00248625_ERZ508552 | MGnify/ENA primary metagenome ERZ508552 (study PRJEB26219, sample SAMN06267888) | marine metagenome | isolation source: Monterey Bay, California, USA | place: USA:Monterey Bay...
CGGTGGTCCAGGGCGATGGTGCCCAGTTCGTCGATGATTTGGTTGACTGTTCTCATAGGTTCAATTTTTGCTTTTCCAGTAGCGCCCGATCCTGTTCGTAGGCGAGCCATGCGAGGGCCGTTTCGAGGTGAGTCCTTTCCACCTGCGGTAGTTTAGTAATGTCCTCCCCTGCGAGATGTACGAACGTGGCGAACCATCCGTATTTCTCGGATAGCTTGCTTCCTTCACCGCCTTGGAATAGCTGTCCAAAGCGTCGGCTAATGCCTTCCCGGTACGCAAAAAAAAAGCGGCCGCACCTAGGGCGTGGGCCATCTTCATCTCTCGGAAGAACTCCGACCGGTCCTCTCCGTCGTAGTCGGCGATGCGGTAGAACTCGCCGTGCTCCTCTACAATGGGACGGTAGAGGATGCCCATGACCTGCGGGAGGTGTTTGTCGAGGGAGTCCTTGCACAGGGTTTCGATGTCTGCGAACTCGGCCACGGTAATCCGTGACAGGTTCGGGTGGAAGCCGTAGCGTTGATCGAGTTCAATGATTCGCTCTACCGGGTACTTGTCGTCGTACTTGTCTAGGATGCCTCCAATGACGCCCCCGATATGCTGGATGTCTTTCTGTTCCATCGCCATCACTTCGGCGCGGTCCATGTGGCAGAGTATGCAGATAGTCCGTACGACCTGCTCCATCTCGTTGCCTTCGGGTAGGGCTTGGATTTGGAGGTACTGGTCGACGGTGATGTCGTAGAGGTTCTCCGGGATGGATATTGTCTTCTTCACGCTATGAAATATTTGCCGCTCCTGTTTGTGGTGAGCAGGTTGAGACAGACGTACCGGACTGCATCAATGCCGTGGTTGTCCTTATCGACTGGCCTGTTCAGGTTGCGCCCGTTCTTGTCCTGCTCCCATCGGTACGCCCTGAGTTCCTTCTGTAGGTGTGTGCTCTCAGCCGTGACCAGGAGCTTGTGCCGTCTCATTATGTCGATTCCCTGACGGATCGAATCCGGTCCCTTCCTTGCGGGCTTCACGTTGTGTCCTAGCCTGAAGAGCTCCTCGATACTCTTCGGCTCGGCGCTGTCGGCGATGATGGTCTCGACGTCTAGCTTGTCCAGCTCCTCGCCAATGTCGGGGTTGGTGAGTCCGGTCGAGTACAGGCGCTCGTGGAGGATGAGCGTGTGCCCGTCGAGGTAGACATCGATGACGGCGGTCGGGTCGTTGGTGAATCCGAAGTCTAAGCCCGTCCCGATGCGCTTGCCGGAGACCTCGCCAATCTCCCAAGTGAAGACAGCGGCCTGATTTACTCCGCGCTCTCCGAGTCCATAGATGCGCCAATAGTTCGGGTCGGCATCCTTTAGGCGTTCAATCTCTGCGACGGTGGCCTTGTCGAGGTATGGGTTGTCCTTGTACGTTGTGCGGAAGAAGCTCGCATCGTCGCGGGGGATGACGTCCTCGTATATCCAGTGGTATTCGTCCGAGGGGTTGAAGTCGATAATGACCTTGTTGGTGGTCCGGAGTAGGAGCTGCCTCCAGTCCTCCAGGTTCAACTCGTTGGCCTCGTTGATGAATAGGATTTGCCTCTTCCTACCTCGCACCTTCTGCGGCTGGTCTACGCTGATAAACTCCACGAGGTTACCCCACAGGCGGTATGTGCTTTCGCTCTTGTTGTGGTTGTCGGGAGTGTATGCGTCCTCCTTCTCTAGGATGGAAAAGAAGTCCCGCATTGCTGTCGCCCTGAGCGCGGGGAATGTCTTCCGTGCGATGGTGATGACGGCCCCGGCGTTCTCGTTTTCGTAGCAGAGCTCCACGATACTCTGGAGGATTGAGTACGTCTTGCCCGATCGCGTACCCCCTTGGTGGATTTGAATCCGGGAGGCGCAGCCCTTGACGTGGTAGTAGGTGGCCGGCTGCCTCACTTTATCAAGAAGTCATTGGGCGGGTGATTCTCCAGAACCTCGTCCCACCATTCGGGGTCGTTCATTTTAATTGATGAAAACAGCAACTCCATGATCTTTGAACATCTGCTTCAAATCCTTAAGGCGGCAACCCAATCCGGGGCAATCGCCCCCCCGATGCAATCCATCTATACGCAACTCGTATTCCCACCCATATTCACCGCTTGAAAATTCCAATGTGTAAGGCTGTCCGTTGTAAATGCCTTCTGTCGTGTATTGGCCGGGGTATTGCTTAGTAAGTTTCATAGTTGCTGTGTTTTGCGTTGTTGACATAGCAAATATACAACATTGTTTTGCTTATCCAAACATTCACGCAAAAATAAATTGCATTTATGTTGTGTCCGCGCTGTCGTCGGTGAACCAGGAGAGCGGCTTCTTCTCTGCCACGGCTATCTCCTGACGCTCGACGTACCCGCGTTCCTTGCCCTTGGTCTTCAAGTAAAAGATGGTGGCGGCCGGGTTGCCTTGGTCGATGAGCTTGTGGAGTTTGCTCTCGGCGAAATCAAGAGCCACGTCACCCAGCTCCATGACCGCGGCCTTGTACTCGGCGTCCTCCATCCAATTGTAATGCGTCTGCCGGGAGATGCCTACAACCTTACACGCTGACGTGACGATTCCCAGAGACTTCTCTAGGGCTTGAAGCATCGCTTTTTTTTGTGCGTCCATCTTTGTCTAATTCCGGGGGTCGTACCCTGCGTCCTCAGTGCCTGCGAAGACGGGGGTGATAGTCATGTCGTAGTCTACGTCTTTGTACTTGGCGGCTATTCCGCTACTTGCTACGGTCCTAATGTGGCGGGAGAGCATCATCTGTGCGGCCTGCCTGCTGGAGACGTACCATACCTCTCTCTCTTCGAGGTCGGGGCAGGTAAAGACAGCGCGGTAGATTTCAGCCATACAGCGCCAAATATAGCAGGAGGGAGAAGATACCGAGGTAAGCGTAGAAGGTCGCGCGGTATGCGTAGTCTTTCATATGTCCAGTTTATTCTTGTAGTGCTGGATTATTCTCTCTGTCTCGTGGCGATAGAACTCCTTGAATGTGCCCTCCTTGTGTTGTTCCCAAACTTTATAGAGCACGTTGCGCAGGCGTTGGCTTTGGCTCTTGGGCTCGTCGTACAGGTCCAGCTCTACCGCGTCCAGCTCGTCCACCTCTTCCCTGTTCAGTTTCTCCTGTCCCCTGAAGTACAGGATTCCGAAGGTGTCAACGAGTCGGTCGATGTCGGCTATCTCTCCGCTGGTCTTCTCTTGCGTTATGAAGCGCAGGGAGACGGTGCGGTCCTTCCTCCTTTGGTATCCGTCTAGCTGGCCGGCGGTGATGATCTTCAAAACAGTTTCGGTTGATCTTTTGGGTCGTAGTACGTCTCGAATCTTGCGGTCTTAATCAATCCGGTGGGGGTCTGCTCCTCGTATCCCGTCTCCAGGTACTTCCTGCCGTCCCTCTCGATTATGCGCTGATAGACCACCTTCCTACTCATTGAGCGCCTGAAATATCTGATATGCTACCTGTGGGACAATGGCGTTTCCGTATGCCTTTATTGATTCCCTTCTCCACTTTGGAAAGGTGATTCCGTCCAGCCTTTCGGAAAGCCCATCATCTCCTCCACAAACAGGGGCGACAGTTGGGAAGTCTTGCCAGTAGCTGCCCGCACTCGCTTGGTCATGCTGTCTTGATTCTCCTTGCCCGTTATCTTGTCGCTTTCCTGCGCCATTGGCGTTGGTAGCATTCCCGTTGTGGCCGCATATTTCAATTTGTCTTGGCTGTGCTTCTTGGCGTATGGTGTCGATCCGGTCCCTCCGCCCTTGTAATCGCTGGCATTGGGCGTCGGTAGCATCTGCGCCATCTCCGACAAATACCCCGTTTTTCTGTTGGTTGCGGCTCGGCTGGGTCGCATTCCGTCCCGCGCTATATGATCCATTGTGTTCGGCGTGGGTAGCATCTGTGGGACGTGTTGCGCCATGCTTGACAGATTCGGCATCGAGTTGATTGTTCTGTCGCCGTTGCGCTTCGCAAAGTTCTCCGGAGTCTCCACAAACTCGACCGCTCTTGGCGTTGGTAGCATCTGCTGCTCTTCTCTGGTCGTGGGCGTAAGCAACAATCCAGATGCGGTCTCTGCGGTGTGGCGCGTTGACGCTTGCAGCAGGAAGTACGACCGGGAGGACTTCGTAGCCTTCACCTTCCAAGTCAGAGCACACCGTGTCGAGAACCATCCCTTCATTCCAACTAAGGAGGCCGCGAACGTTCTCCGCCACGACATAGGTGGGGCGAGCCTCTCGAATGATTCTAAACATCTCCGGCCAGAGATATCGATCGTCGGATGTCCCGGCCCGCTTTCCTGCTGCTGAAAAAGGCTGGCAGGGGAAGCCACCCGAAAGGACTGATAAACGTCCTCGAAACGGAGTTGCGTCGAAGGTTTTGACATCGTCGAAGGATTGGGATTCGGGGAAGTGGTGGGCGAGGACTTTCCGACAGAACGGGTCGCGCTCGACGTGGAAGGCGTTCTCCCATCCCATCCACCTGGCGGCGAGGTCGAAGCCTCCGATGCCTGAGAATAAACTACCATGGGTCATTGCTTTGGCTTGTTAAGAGCTTGACCGAGCAAGTCGAAGACGTCACTCTGATACTGCATTAACTGCTCGACGGGGTCGGGCTTGTCCTGCTTTGGCTTTTGTGTGTTTTCCATAAGCCAAATGTAGAACAATCTTTGCAAATTTACAACTTTCCCTCTTCCCTCATAATCTTCTCGGCCCACCGCTTCCCGGCCTTTCCGCCCCATAAAAGATACGAAATTGTGCCGCAAGCCTTGGTATCTGACTCGTCGTAATACTCCTCCGCGCGGGATAGATATGAATACATCCGCTGGACAGTATCGAAGGAAACCGGCTCACTCTTGGCGAGCTGTTGGGCGCGGACTTTACCGACTTGGGTGGCGCACTTGTTGCCCACCTTCTCGTTCAGATCAATCCCGCGCTTGGCGTTATTGCTTACCGCGTCGGGGTAGTTGCTCCACGTCTTAAGATTTACACGAATACTCATAGGCTCGCCTTAATTTTTTGACCATGCGCTTGTTCTTGCCTGCGCAACTGCACGGCTTCTCTTTAGCGTCAAAGGTCCGGTTAAAAATGTCGTACATCGTCCGCGTCTCGCTGCGGTTCAACACCCCACGGTCGACGGCTGGCAGGAGCTGCGCGAAGGCTTCGACATCGGGCGCGGACATCTCCACGTTCCGTCCCGGAAATTGGGCGTTCAGTTTGGCGCGGCGCTCCTCGCACCCGCAGTCCTCTGCTACGGCGTGGACGAGCCTATCGATTCCCGTCGCCTTCGTCAGCTTCGCGATCTGGTCGCCCAGTCCCTTGGATTTCTTTTCTGACACGTCGTATCGTGGTGTATAGTTTGTGGCGGCTGATGCCCGTCGCCTCGGCAAATGAGTCGAGGGTGTGCCCCTCTTCGAAATATATCGCGAAGACTTCCGCATCGAACCAAGGCAGGCCCGCAAGCCGCTCCTCGATATGGGTCAGGAGCTCGTCCCGGTGTGCTGCTACCCCGTCGCCATCCCACCAGTCGACTATGTGCCGGGAGAACTTGCGGCGGCGCTCGATGTCCTTTCTCCACTTGTAGTGATAGCGTGAGGTCTTCGAGTTGTAGTTGTTGACCATCACCCTCAAGACCCAATATTTCATCTGCTCCCGTTCTAGGAGCCCGTCGATTGTGTCCTGTTTGGTTTGGTAGAGCTGGAGGATGACTTCATGGAGTAGGTCGGGGCCGTCCTTCCCTGCGATGCGATACGCGGCCTGAAGGAGGTCGTCGTAATTCCGGGAGAGGTAGCCGTCCAGCGTCACAGTTTACGGAGTCTGCGGTTGTATACGTCGATGAGCGCCTCCAGTTCCTCGGTGCTCCACTTCTTCGTTGTGTTCGATAGCTGCTCGACCTCCATCGCGGTCCCCTCCCCGTATACCCTGTCCAGGTGGCGGGCGAAAAGGTACTGCTCGCCGCTTCGGAATCCGTTGCAGCTTTTACACTGAGGCTTGACATTCATCTCGTCCCATCGGGTCACGAACTTCGCCCGGCTCTGGAAGTGTCCGGCGTCGACTGTCTTCCAATGCTTCCACACCCCGCACGTAAAGCACTGCACAAAGCCCCGATGGTCGGCGTCCTTGCTCCGCACCCATTGGGAGAAGACCTTGTCGAGGCGGGCAATGAGCTTCTTTCGGGTCACACGAACAGGGCGAGGCATGAGAGCAACAAGACAACGATATTGAAGAGGCGGACTTGGTGCTCTTGGTAATACTCCGCGCCCACCTGCGCGAAGGTGAGGACAGCGATAGCGACGAGTATGCCGTGAATCATTCCGGGGGCTTGATTTGTCCGAGGTCGATGAGGTCCTCGACGGTCACTAAGATAGCCTTTCTCTCCTCTCGTGTGCCTGAGTGCCTTTGGTATGGGTCGTGATCGGGACGATGCTGACGCTCCAGAATCCTTTCGGCGCGGGTGCCCGACCACTTGCGGCAGCAGTCCAGGAGCTCGCCCAACTTCAGGCGGCCGTACATGGGGCCGAACTTGTTGCGCTTGATGCCTTCAAAGACCAGCGCAAACTCCTCCAGTTTAAAATCGGGGTTCTCCTCCATCAACGCGCGGGCCGTCTCCTTCAGTTCCTCGTCGTCTTGGATGGTCTTGGTCGCGTCCACGAACTTGATGAGCTTCCCAAGCTCCGCAAGAAACCACGCGCGGGTGGCTTGTGGATGCAGCCGTAACGCCTTCCGGATATTCGTCCCTTCGTGCCACGCATTTTGAGGGGTCAAATTTCGACTATCTCCGCCGAGGAGTAGCTGAGTCCTACCCGTTATCGATGAAGTCCTTGAGGCCATCCGGAGTGAAGCCTGCGGGGTTGAATCCTTTTCTTCGTTCATTGCTTTGCTTGTTTCTCATTCTTGACAGCCAGCTGCGCGCCTTGGGTTTCCACTTTGCCATTGGCGTCCCGGACACGATCCAGCCGGTCGACTCGTAGTGCGTGTGGAACTCTTGGCCGAGCTGGTCGGCGACATCTGTGCCGCCAATATCGCGGAAGTATTCGACGACCTCTTCTTCGGACGGTCTTTGGTACTCCAATTCCTCACGCGCGTTCTCTCTTGTTCTCTTAGAGGTATTTGTTTCTATATGTACACGTGGCAAATCGCGCTCTTCGTTGTGGCAATCCTGCCTCTTCGATGTGGCAATTTCGCCACTTGCTTGTGGCAATTCTGCCAGACAGTAGGTGTGCCTCCTATCGAAGCCGTTTGCCTTGCGGTATATGGCATCCCCTTTTTCCAATTTCGAGAGGGCTCGCCGAATCTGGTCGAAGGTTAAAAAAGGCAGGTGCCCCTGCATACGCGCTATGCTTTGCGTCATGCAAGGGTCTTCCCCGGCCTCGGTGTTCCGAGCTATCCAGTACTTCAGGTGGGCGAGTACGGCAGCGGCAGACAATCCCCACCGCTGCGCGTCCTCAACTTCGAACCAATACTTCATGGCGGAAACATACCATCGGGGTCGAGCTTTTTCAAAGCCTTTTGAACTCTGGCTATCTCCTGCCGGAGTTTGTCCTTCTCCTTTTTGGTCACGTCATCCTTGCAATATGCCTGCAAAAGGTTGCGGCGGTGCTCCCGTAGAAACATGATACGGGAGACGCGCTCCTCGTAGGGCAGGGTTTCAGAGTTTAGCATCCGGCGAATTATTCTTCCATCCATTCGTTGAAGGCTTGCTCGTATTCCTTAGCCAACGCAATGACGCCTTGAACCATGACGTGGTGCGGGAGCTCGAAAGACTTGTGTTTGTACTGGTTGGCCCACGCCATCCCCGCAACCTTGAAGCACATACCCCGAATAATTTGCTTGTCCTTGTTCGGGTTGGCCTTGGGTTGGAACTGCTGGAAGCCTCCAGGGGGTGGGGGGTTCTTGGATATCTTGAGCTTCTTGCCGTACTGATCGTCGCTCTTGATTTCATAGTATGCCTCGTCGCCCACCTTGTAAGGGGGTTCCGCGCTCTTGCTGTTGGCCTCTCCGATAGTGCCGTCGTTAAAGCCTACCTCAAAGGTGTACATCGTCCCGTGTTTACCCTTCCAGTCGCCCTTGCCTTGGATGGATTCAATTTGCGCTTGTACCATAGTTGGGTGGGTTTTTGAGGTCAATGTTCAACGTCTCGCAAATCTGCCCCAGCTCCGAAAGGAAGAACGTCCCGGGGTCTTTAAGCTTCCGGTTGATGGTTACCGGGTGGATTTGCAGCACCTCGGCGAGGTCCTTCTGTGTCTTCTTTTGCATCGCCATTTCTGCAACGATTGCACGGTTCACGGACGTAAACCAACGTTTGTATTTCGTCATCTTTTAGTGTTTTGACATGGCAAATATACGGCCACGGTTTGGATAATTGCAAAAGATGCGCATATATTTGCGGCATGGAATACACTTGCACCCAACTATTCGACGAGGTCATACAACTGGCCACCCCTGACTGCATCAAGCGGCGCGATATGTCTCTTGTACGCAAGCTGAAGGACCTGCAGAATTACACGCAGCGCCTGGAGAGGATTGCCGAGGACGCGCTTGACATCTTAAAGGAAGAGAAAGCATGAACACCGACCACAAACTGGGACGCGCCGAGGCCGTCCGCGATATGTCCCGCGTCATCTACGACGAATGCACCAAGCTCACGGACTCTATCACCACACGCTCCGAGGAGATATCCAAGGACACCGACTACATCGGGTATGTGACAGACGACCCCAAGCTCGCAGAGCTCCGCGCCATGCGCAGCGCGCTGGACTTCATTCACAACAAAATCATTCGGCTGTGATTACTTGGGCCACGTATGAACGCAGGACGTGGAGCGATGTCAAGCGTCAGTGGGGCGAGCTTATGCGATGCGAAGGACTGCAAGAAATCAACCGCCCCGCGCCTACCGGATACGGAGAAGCTCCCGACCTGCTCAAGGGCAAGGTCGAGGGCCCCGGGTTCGTCATCTATGCGCAGGGTTACGATCCGCGCGAAACAAATCACTCCATAAGCTCACGGGCGGCCATTTACGGCAACCGATACTGCGGAACCTTAAACTCTTTCTGATGGAATTCTTCGACATGATAATCAGCCAGTACGGCAGCGTACACCGATGCGCCAAAAAGCTGGGGACAAATAGGGAGCAGCTCCTGCGACAGATTCGCACGGGCAACGCTCAGGTGCTGGACGCCATCGCCGACAACTGTCGACTATCCCGGCAGGAGGTGCGGTGGGAGTTCCGCTACCATACCGAGCACACAACCGCGAAAGTGTAGTATCTTAACCGAGCGCCGGCAAGTGCGCAGCATTTGGTTAAGTTTAGGAGCCTCCGGAAACGTTCGGGGGCTCTTTTTTTTAGTGCGCTTCCTCCACGCCCGTCTCCCATGTGCGGCCGTGCTTCATGCACCACCACCACCACCCGCCGAGGCGAGGCTGAGAGAACCCTTTCTCTACCTCCCACCCCGAATACCCATCTCCGAGTTTCTTGTAGCTGCCGCAGCGGATATGGTGGACCGTACTCCTACGCACTACCATTTGACTCGTTACGCGCTCGGTAGTGATTGGGAGGTGCCACTTGTTGTGATCGTGACCGCGGACGATGATATCGGCGTCGGGGAATTTAGCCGCGTCAATATCGGCGTGGAGTACGCCCTTGCTCCGTGGTGCGTTGCCGCCGTACCCGTGGTGGTAGTGCATCATATAAGACTTGCACTCGGTCGTGTACAGGTACTGCCAGCGGACATATCCGGAATACCCTCCGAGCTGGATCGGGCTACCGATTGCCTGTAGGCCCTCAACGACCCGCTTCGAGAGGTCGGTGTGTTGGCGCTTCCTGACGTTGGTCTCGTGGTTGCCTTGGGCGTACACCGTCAAGAGGTCCTTGTACGGCTCCAAGAACTCGACAGCGTCGGCAGTAACGAGGTCGAAGTAGTCCTGTCCCCGGTACTCTGGTCGCAGCCCTCCGGGGAGGGTATTGCGTGGGTCGTACTTCCCGCCCATCAAATCCAAGAAGTCGCCGTTCAGGAACACCTTGGCGCCGCGTTCCTTGGCTTTATTCAGGTGCTTGGTCAACATCTCCCGGTCGCACTTCGTGGAGTCATAGTGGACGTCGGAGAGCATCAGGACGTACTGCTTCTCTCCGGCCTCTACCTCCGGCGTAGTTACCGTGTAATGGTTGCGCGTGTGGTTGGTAATCATCGCTCAAACATTGACGCCGTAACGGGCACGACAGCGACGGCAGCCAGCGCAACGGCAGGCCACGAGATTCCGTGGACGAGGATGACTTCCGAGGCGGTGAAAGCGAGGACCCCCCCGATGGTACGCTTTGCGCTCCACCGCTTCAGGTCGCCTTTGGTCTTAAATGCTTCGGTAATGTCCAACCCTTTGAGGAAGGACAGCCGCTTCACTTCCTGCGGTCCTTAAAAATCAACCCGATGAGGGTGTCCAGGTATCCGAAGATGACCAGCGGCTTCTCGCTGGGGACGAGATTGAGGACGGCTTTAGTGGCGGCGAGAGCGATGAATATCAGCTCTACGTAATGCGTTACGTACCAAGGTTCCATGGGGTCGATGATTACAGGGTCAAGGACGACGACCGTAGTGACGGTGTCGATGACTGCGGTGAGGGTGTCGAGTGTGTCGAGCATCTACCGTTCAATATAACCAGATGACATTTTCGACCTTGTCCGGGTCACAATCGACGTGGACGAACGTATCGCCGATGCCAATCCGCGTAAACCCGACCTCCATCAATGCGCGAACAATGACAAAGCGCCGGTTCGAAGTCGTAGCTGAGATGTCCGCCGCCCATCCGATGAGGTGGGAAGAATTGGGAGTCCCTCCAACCTTTTGGTTCCAGTCGTACGACCTCATCCCGGAGTTGATGCGAAAGGGTACCCCGCTAATTTCGCGGGCGCGGTCCAGCTTGTCGAGGAACTCGTCGCGCATCTGGTGACCCGATCCCGGCACGTCCGGGCTTTGGAATTCGTCGTAGGTGAAATACTTCATTCGATGCCCTTCTTGGCCAGTAGAATCTTAATCTCCTGCACCGAGGCCAGCAGCTCCACGAGCATGGTCTTGACCTCGGTCTCGGTCTTCTCTAATGCCACGACGCGGCCCTTGAGCTTGCCTATCTCCCCGGTGAGTTTGGTGTAGACTCCAATGATGGCCCCCGCCAAGCTCAGGATTTCGAAAGTAGTAAGAGCGTCCATACCCTCGAATATGGGAATCATCTTACGGTTCGATGTCCGGCAACCATCCCAACGCCTCGGCTTCCTCTTGCGTGAGCTGTGTGGACGTGGACGGGATGAGCTGCCCGAAAGGAATCGACCCGCCTTTGTTGGCATCGACGAACATGACCAGGCCGTCCTTCTCTTCCTGCGGTACTTCAGGCAGTAGGGCGAGCATATCCGTCAGGTCGACAGCGGGGTTGATATACACCTCTTCGGTGGTGTCTCCTACGATAGCCACCTGACCCGTGTCGGGGTGGGTGATGCGTGGGTAATAATACTTAGTGACGTCCTGCGGGGACTGGAGCGATAGCGGGCGGCGTAGGCGCCACACCTCAGCGTCGAGCGCCTCAGCGCGTTCTTCTGAGTCCATGCCCTCAATGGGCTCTACGGGGAGGTATACGGTAGCCATTAGGTGTAGATGCTGAAGTATGTGTTAATGTCCGACTCGATGCCGGTGCGGTTAGTCGATTGATTGATTGGATAATGAATCAACTCTTGAAAACCTACAGAGGCATGGCCTTCGTTACCGTTGTATCTGCGGCCAATCGCTGCGATACTCGAAGTAGTAGAAACATTGGCAGGTGACGCGCTTGTCGCATCTTGGGTTCCATCAATGTAAACAGTGCGTGCCGTTGAATTGTGCTCGTAAACGAAAAGATTTTGATTGGCAATTTTACTCAACGTATATGTTAAGTTGCCTGCGGCGGTATTGACAATATTCGTGCCGGCACCAGTAAAAAATCGAACGGACGCGTTGGACCACGTTTCTTGGTTGCCTACTCCACTATTATTCTGGAATACCGAGAAAAACTCTAACTCTCCTGCGGTAGACCACGATGTGGAAGGCGTCAAGAGTGACGTGCCACTACTACCAGCAAAAACAAAATTGACGTAAGGCTTGCCGTTAAGAGTCAAGACAGCAGAACCGTTGTATATCTGCGGTTGACTTGCGGCCGTGGCTTGGTCGGCGTGGTTGCTGTTGACTGACTGGTCCCACCATCGGGTGACCCAACCCGTACCTGTACCGCAGAAGTCCGCGATGGCCTGAGTGTCGAGGTCGCCGTTCGCGTCGAAACCGATGTTTATCTCGTCGTCGTCGCCGGGGTTACCCGTGCCCATATCCCTCCGAATGCGCATGCATAGAATGGCCTTGTCTGAGAGCTGACGGACAGAGTACGCTGCGGCGGCTCCTGTGTAGTCTGCAAGGAGTCCGCTTGTCGGTGCGTCCGTCGGTTGGTAGATGAGGTACTCGGTGTTGATGTTGGTCTCAATATCCGTATGGTCAGCTTTGGTGCTGCTTGAGAAAAAGATTGCTTCTTGTATCGTTCCATTCCAAAATGTACTGCCTACACCCCCTGTGTTTGCTACCCACAAAGTGCTAATAGCCGCACTGACCGGTGTCGTGCTGAAAATTTGTGATTGATTAAAAAATCCTTGCGCATCACTTGATGCGTTGTCTGCATATATACTCGAAAGGTTGAACGTCGTATTGTTTGCAACTGTGCCATATGTAGACCCCGCGTATGATTGTTGACTTGTCCTGTAATTCAACGTGGCATTTGCCGCACCTCTTAATCCGACAGAAGCGCGAAAGCTGGTGACGGTATCAGTGTGGCGACACACTGCAAATACCCCAAAGTCATTCAGATTTATGCTACTATCGTTTACGCCCGCGAAATTAGTTGACCCATTACCAAGCAAAGCGGGATTACCTCCTTCTTGTTCCAAGTCTGTATCTACCGTTCCCGAATGGATTTGCAGCTGGCTTCCGTGGGTCGACTGTTCCGCGTGGTTTGCGTTTCCGCTCTGGTCTTTCCACTCGTCCACAAAACACGAGGCCGTATTGACTAGGTTGTCAGGGTCGCTGAAGGCCAATCCCCCATTGTAAGGGGGGACCGTACCCACGTTGAGGAACTGCCCTAACGTCGTCGCCGTTACTCCGGCGCTTGCGTTGCTGATAGCCGAGTCGAGGGAGATGGTCGGATTCGTAAAACTTGTGTCGAAAGCCACATCCGCCTCCTCGTCGTCGCCCGTGCCTCCTGCCGTTTCCCTGCGGACGCGCATCGCTACGGTTACTCCTGACTTTAATTGCCTAACGGAATACGCTGCCGTCGCACCCGTGTAGGTATCGAGCAGACCCGTAAACGCCGGAGCCGTAGCAAACGTCAGCCCGTTGACCTTCTCGATATTGGCGGCAAGGATGCTGTCGAGCTTCTCGATATCGGCTACCGCCACCGCGTTGATTTTCGATATGTCAGGCATTAGGCTCCGATTTCGATGAAGTCTTGAGAGGGTGAGAAGAAGACCTTATTATCGGCCAAACAGTACCCCGCCACACGCACGAAGTCACCCGCTGCGCTCGGTTGCGTAGCCGTCAGATACCCCGCCGTTACCGTGTCGACATACAAGATGTCTCCGGCCGCGCCGGGATCGTGCGAGAGGTACGCTACGCCATGAGTCAAAAGCCCGTCATCGGCAGAACTAGCACCGAGGGCCACGCCCATGAGCCCCTTTGTCGTGGTGTCTGCGTCGCCGTCTACCTGCACCCAGTTCGTTCCGTTCCAGACGTACACATCGCCGGCAGTCATTCCCGTCGTAGTGCCGTACTTGACTATGTTTCCCTCGACATCGCCGGCCGTAGATACCGCCGTAGACCGAACTAAATACTCGACCTCGGTACCGTCGCCGGCTCCAATGGTTACTTGGCCGCTGGCGTTGGTGATGCGCACAAAACCCGAAGGGCCAGCCGAAAGGGTGGTGTTTACGAAGGTGCCGTCCGTTTGTGAGATCAAGAGTTCACCGTTGCCCGGTGTGCCCGTGATAGTGACGTCCGTCAAGTCGTCGAGGTCAGAGGCTCCACCCCCGCCACCTGTCGCCGCAATGGTTACCGTGGTGGAATCCTCGGTGATGGTTACGTTCGTTCCTGCCGTGAGCGTCTTGTCCTGGGGTACGCCTGAAGAGTCGCCTATCCAGATATTCCCGTCGGGTAAATTGGGCAGGTCGTTGGTCCTTCCCGCACCCGTTACAAGCAACTCACCCGATGCGGCGGACTTGGTGACCTTGGCTATCTTCTGAATGAGTGCCGTGCCCGTGGGCTTGGTAGCGGTCAAAGCTCCGGCCGTACCGACATAGAGCTCGTCTCCGACAGTGAAGGACGAGGTGTTAATCCCGCTTACTTCTCCGCCGATTATGATTGTCCCGGTGGCTCCGTTAGCGATGTCGTCGGAGACAATACCGAACGCCGGCATACTGGAGGCCGAGCTGTTGTCCGCGCGGGCGACCTGCGTCTCTGAGGTATGCCCGGAGACATACACCGCGCTCCCTTTAGTCAGTGTCGCACCCGTACTGTTGAGCGCCGTGAATTGGAGCTGTGTCGCGTTGCCTACGCTGATACCTGCGGACAGGTTAGCGAAGCTGATCTTCTTCGTCTCGCTTGCTGAGTCGTCCACGATTGCGAACACGTCGGCGTTGTCGACGGTAGTCAATTCGGAAAGCTCGGAAATTTTGCTGTTTGCCATCTCGTTCTTGGATATACTGGGCGAGTTTCTCTTCGGCTGTCATCAATAGCGGATGCCGTAATCGCGCAGGATGCGCTGGATGAGTTTGTCGTCTCTGAAATTGGGGTATACGTTCAACCCTTGGGTGTAGTTCCGGACCGTACGGCAGAGCTCGCCCGGCCCCTCGGCGTCCAGTGACGGAAACAGGCTCCCGTTGTTGTCTAGGTAGTCGATGAGCCTCTCGATATGGAAGAGCCCCAAGTCCTTCGAGCGGTTCATGAGCGGCTTCATATCGCCGTAGGTGGCCGCTGTCGATTGCTCGGAGTCCATGACCGTCACTCCGTTGTTTACGATGCGTACACGGATAAACGGCAGCGCCTCAGAGAACGCAAGCTGCACCAACGCCGGAGCGATATAAGAGTCCATCAAGGTCTCGTCGTCGCCGGTGATAGTGCCCGCGGTCACTTTGGCGACTAGGTCGTCGTATAGGCTTTGTCCTAGCGCCGGGAGTAGGTGCATCTCCTGAGCCAGCCGGATGTACGGCTGTAGGATTTCGTCGTCGACCGATCCACCGAGGGCGGTCTCCTTCTTGAGCTTGGCCGGAGAGATGAAGAGGATGAGGTTCGCCATTATCGGGGGGTCGTAAAGTCACGAGGTTCGAGGAAGCCGCGGTTCACCATATCGCGGGGGCGCTGGGCGACCTTCGGGTCGTTTGGTTGTAGCCTCTCCGCATCTGGACCCGCGGCGCGGATTATCTTCTGCGCTTGGTTTACGCTGACCTTCTTGTTGTTCTTCTTCAGGTACGTCCGACGGCTCCAAAAGTGACGACAGGACCCACCTCCTTTGTAGAAGAATAGGTTGTAGGTATTGGCACCCTCTGGACCCCATCCGGGATTGACGGCGCGGTTCGAAGCTCCGAGGATGTCCTCCTTGCGGTACACCTTTTTCGCGTTCATCATCTTCCGACAGAACTGCCGACTCTTGGCGTCGGGCTGTGAACCAGCGTAAGAGTAACGGACCTTGATAAGGTCGGTGTCTTGTGAGCTCTTGCCAGCAGGGTTGGAAGACGGAACGCGGGCAAACGTCCACAGCGCGTCGAACTCTTGCTCCCTGTCGTAGTCGACCTCACGCTCGTCGATGAGCTCGTAGTCGCTCTCCTCGTCCTCTCCCATAGCGATCAGCAGGTCGGCGACGGTATCCTGCACCTCGTCACTTGCCAAGGAGAACAGGGAGACCTGCCCTTCAAATAGCGCTTGTGCGTCTGCCTCCTCGAACTGTAGGAACTGAACCAAGAACAGCACCGCCTGTCGAGGCGTTAGGATGCCTTCCTTGACCTTCACGAGGATATCGAGGGCCGCGGATATCTGCGCGCCGTTGTAGGACGCCTCTGCCTCTGCTGCGCTCTCAGCGATTTCGTTGTCTACGATAGCCGGCTGGATACCTTCGACACCCGGTACCGCCTCAATGCCTTCCTTCTCTTGCCCGTCTACCGTCTGAACCTTGACTGCCTCGACATCGATGAAGTCGGCAGGCTTCAAAGTCTTGAAATAGAAGTCTAGGTCGATGCCGTTGATGTTGAAAATGACTTGAAGCCCATCTAACAGCGTCCGCTGATACGGCTTAATCACGGTATTTTGGAACAGGCTGAAAGCATCGCGCAACTCGTCGGCGTTATTGCCAAACCCGGAGCCGTCGCCACGGATACCAAACAGCAGGGGCGAGGTAATCCTGTGCCCGGCCAATATTTTCGTGGTGCATTCCTTAGCCAGGAACTCGTACATCCCGTCGTTGTCGTTCGGGTTGACCGGAGTCAGCTGTGGAGCCGAGTCACTGCCATCGTTGAACGAAATCAGGAGGCGCCCGGCGTTGCCCGACCCGCTGAATTTATCATTTACGTGCCGCTCTATAGTCCTCCTCTCTTCATCCGTGGGGACGCCGTTGTTGAACGACAGAAGCATCGAAGGGAAGAGGCCGTTGCGGATGTTGTTCAGGTGGAACGAGCTGATTTCCCTGTCCAGCTCGACGTAATTCGTAGCGCCAACGTAATCGGGGAGGCCGTAGTAGAAAATGCCCGGCTGATAGGCTTTAATCTGATACACTACAGCCGCCTCGGAGCGGTCTTCCAAGTCCAGCGCGGGGTATTTGACAGGGGCGAAGCGGGGCTCCCTCATGCGGCTCCAGTCGGGACTGACGTAATAGCAATCGACGCGCCCTTGTGAGTCCGCTATCCCGGTCCGTACCGTATGGGCAGGCAGGAACCGCAGCTCTGCCACCTCCGTCCGGACGCGGTTCCAAATGACTTGGACGTAGCACTGGCCGTAGAGCTTCAAATCGAAGCACAACTGCCGCATGATATCCTCGTCGGAGTTCTCCAGGAGCTTCTGCGTCTTCAGCCACTGGTCGGGCTTCTCCTCCCTGTCGGTAGCGTCTAGGCCGTCGCCGTAAATCATTTCCGAGACACCATTGACCACGGCCGCCTGTATGCTCGATCCGAGATAGAGGTCCCGGAGGTAGTCGCCGTATTGATTGTCAAAACCGTAGTCGACCCAATCGCGGCCGGTCTTCTCTGTAAACAGCGGCAGCTCGTGAGTAGGTAACCCGAAGACGTTGAACTCGTGCTTACTCATAGTAGGTAAAGGTTTCGGCGGCGTCGGGTTGGCTGGTATAGGTTGTCTCTTGGTACGCTTCCGTCGTTGTCGTGGCATCTTCTGTCAATAGTAACCCGCCGTCTTCCTTAGCTAGGAAGTCCCCGGATTCGGTAAGTAGTAAGCCCGTCTGTGCTCCCCGCGAAAGATAGCCCAATCCCTTCTCTAGGATTTCGTCGGCGGTGGTGATATCGCGAACGTCAGACGAATACGCCCGCTCCACGATACGGTACTGAATAAAGCCCTCCGGCCATTGGGGTCCACTGAGGTCGGCGGACGTGTCAGCGGCTACCGTATCGGCTGAGAAGGTGAACGAAGTAAACCGGTCCGTAACAACGATGGTCGAGGCGTTGACCATGACCACCTTGTTCGTGGTCAAACTGGTCAGCTCCAACCCCAGCGCCTGAATGGTCGGGCCGTACTCGGCAACGTTTGCCGCACCGCGCTTTTCCTTCGGCGTGATGTAGAACGTATTAAGTACGCTGTCGGTGTTGTTCTTAAAGACAAGAATCATCTCAATGGTGGATATAAGAAAGGGCCGCCAATGGCAGCCCTTCCCAAAACACACGAAGCAAAGGAGACTTAACCCGCCGTGACGGTGACATTAGTAGGGGTCGTCAACCCATCAAATGGATAGACGGCCGTACCGATTCCGGCTGTCGCTTCCAAGAGGTAGTACGGAGCGGGCTCCCTACCGGCGAAGGTAAGGGTCGATCCGGACATCTCGTTGCGAGCGGCGCCAGAGGTGAGCGTTCCCCCGTTCAGGTCCATCCCGTAGGTGGCCCCAAAAAGAAAGACGTTGTCGTTATTATCGAGAACGAAGATTTGAGAACGGTTGCGGCTGATGAGCCGGAGCTGTTCGGGGTCTTGTTCTTGGTGCTTCTGAAGGACTACGTTCAGCGTCTGCTCAAAGAGTGACGCCCCGGTAGCCGGGTCAGATTGGACGTTAACGGTGAAGGAAGACAGGTCCGGGCGAAGGTCGTACTGGAGTACAGTCATCGCGGGGAGGTCGGTAACGGTGAAGCTCTCGCCGGAGGCGGTTGCTACCGTCGCAGACCCTGCGGTTCCATCACCCGTCCCGGCGGCGGTCACAAGTCCGTCGGCAAAGTCACTCACGAAAAAAATCCGTGAGAGACCTCCGAGGGCGTCCTTGCAATCCAGCGCGCGGCCGAGGGTGATAGTGCAGGCCATGTATTAGGTGAATGCGAATCCTACCACGCCGTCTGTCGGCACGGCTACGTTTACACCAACCGCGAAATTCATCGTGGCCTTCACGTTGTCGCTTCCGTCGTACTGATAGACAGGAATCAAAGCGGCGGCCTCGTTGCCTGTGTAGGCGTTGGTTCCGACGACGATGTTGTCAGGGTACGTGAACGCAATCGCATCAGCGGTTCCGATTCCGGCGGTGGGGTACACTGGGTATCCGAGGTAGCTTGCGCCGCTCAAATCCTGATTGTAACCCGCTCCGGTATTCTGCGCAGCTTGAGCTTGCTGGAAGAAGGCGTATGCCTCGTATCCGATGTAGAAACCGGCTCCGGGCTTTAGCATGATTCCGGGAGTAGCTGCGACACCTGCGAAGACTTTGTCCATCTCGCCAAGGATATTGGCAGCGGTGAACGTTGAGGCGGTTTGTACCTGCCCGAAGTCCTGCATTGCGCCGGCGTTGATACCTGCCTCGTCAATCACTCCATCGTTAGACAAGAGACCGAATGGGAAGGTAGTTGCCACACCCGCCCACAAAAAGGTTTCGAGGTTCTGTCCGGCCTTCTCAGAAACAGAAGAGAGGAGGAACTGTGCGAAGTCGGGAGGGATATTCCCATCGCGGCGCATACGGCCCTGTGCGGCAATAAACGTCGGGAACATCGTCTTCCGGCAGATGACCTCCTTGACCATCAAGTCGTTCAAGGTCACAATCTGCTCGGTGAGAGATGTGCTCGCTCCATCCGTGCCAGCGCAATCGGCGGCTTGGATAACGTCGGACAGTCCGAGGTTGGAAATAACCGCCTTATGGACGACGCCTTCGATGAGGCGGCAGCGGTTGTTGGTGATGGTCTCCGCACCGGTGACGGCGGCGGTAACGTACGGCAGCGCCAACTCCCCCGCGTAGGTGTTGTCGGTCACCGTAATGTCGAAGTCGTACTTCTTACTCTTTACTGGATTCATGAGAACTGTGAAATTACATTGAAGGCGCGATCTACGCCGGTGAGGTTGGGGTCAATTTCTTTGCTGAACTCGGCCTTTGGAAGGACGCGGTCGGGGTTTGCTGCGGGCGCCTCCTCCAACTTGGCAAGGCGGGCGCTGATAGCTTCGAGGGCGACCGTCATCTGGTCGGTGATTGCAGAGAGCTGCGAGGACATCTGCTCCTTCTCTTTCTCTTCTTCCATCTCCTCCTCTTTCTTCTCCTCTTCGGCTTCGACCTCAGCGGGTGCCATGGCCTCCTTCACCACCTCGACAATCTCGGCGGCTACCTCTGGAGAGATTTGGAACTTGTCGACGAGGGCGGCCTTCACTGCGGCCATCTCGTCCTTCTCCTCCTCTTGGTCGGCGGCTTCGGTCTTCTCCTCCTTCTCGTCCATCATCTCCACCACGGCAGAGTTGTCGTCTACGGTGACGCTGCCACCGTCGGACAGCTCATACGATCCAGCCTCTAGGGGTGCGGCCTCTCCGTCCTCGCTCATAACGCGAACAGGGGCCCCCGCGCTGAACGCTTCGGCTTCGGTGGCAATGACGCGCCCATCATTTAGGCGGGCTTCGGCGTAGAGGTCTTGGCGCTCTGCCTCTACGACAGAACGGACGGCCTCCTTGAGTTTCTCGATTACGGACATAGATGGAGTTTCTAACGGTCGATATAACGCCGATTTATTCGTTTGGTAGGAGGGGGTCCAATGCCTCATGCGTAGCGCATGGCATAAACAAGGCGCGGCCGTTGATGTCGTGGGCGTGGTGGCCCTCGCAACCTAGAGCCGAGGCCATGAGTTCGGCTTCGAGTGGGGTCCCGAAGAGAGGCTTGCCGTCAAGGAACGCAATCGGTTCTAGTACATCACGCACCGCGGCGGCAATGGTCTCGATGGTGACGTCTTCCATCTTGACCAACTTATCGATGAAGTACCCCTCGATGGAGAACCCCCGGTATTTTTTGTCCTTGACATCGGCCCACACGTCGCCGTTGGTTACGCGGACGGAAACCATCCACGTCCCGGCAGGAACATCGAAGCCATAGACGGCGGCCTTGTCTTTGTCTTTGTCGGCGACTATCCAGCTCTCGAAGATGGAGAGCCCGTCAACCTTGGTCTGATGCTCGACCGTGTACTCTCCGTTGCGCTTCTGCCTCATGAAAAGCTCGGCGGCCTGCTGTACCGTCTCCTGCGAGAAGTAGACCTCGAACTCTTCCTGCTTGCTCTCGTCCCATCGCGGGATCATCTTATCCGGAATCAACGCCGGACCGACTAAGAGCTGCTTGTCTTCGTCCACCTTGGCGAGGGTGAGCTTCTGGTCCTTGTTGAAGTACACGAAATTTTCCTCGATGGCAGGGAACTTCACGAGGCTGATGGCCTCCACTCCGAAATCGTCCTGTTCCTCATCAATCAAAAGCTCGACTGTCCTCATAGCGTGGTCTGTATTTGCAGCTCTCTGTTGAGGGCTTGCTTGTTGCTTATCTCGTTCTCTACAACATATGCGCGGACCGGTTCCGGTGTGGGGTTCTGCTGATTCGGGACGAGCGATCCGACATCTACGCCGACCGACTCAATACCCCCACCAATAGAACCACCGCCTCCGGCAGCTCCTCCGGCGCTACCTCCCCCGCTGAACTGTTGCGACTTGATAGCGGCAACTTTAGCGAGGCCGGCAGCCACTGCCACACCCGCGGCAATCTGTGCGCGAATCGGTGCGTCTGGGGTTGGTATGGCAAGCTGTGAGGCGTAGGCCTTTTGTGCTGCGGCGTAGGTAGAGACGAGCGTCTCGGCGATGCTCAAGGCTTGGTTCCTTTTAAACGCTTTCTTCTGTCCTTCCTCGGTGTCCTTCTCGAACGCTGTCGACAGGTTTTGCAGAATGGAGAAAGTGCCGGCTGTGGCAGACTCCCGCAAGGAAGATAGAGCGCCCTCGTAGGCGGCGGCATCGGCGAGGCGTTTGTCTTCGGCTTCCTTGGCTGCCGTGGCGGCTTGCTCTTGCGCCTGTATCTGTGCCTCCAGCGCCTTCTCTTTGGCCTCCTTTTCGGCCTCCTCTTTTTTGATTCTCGCTTCTTCAGCCTTGGCCGCGTCCTCGTCCCGGAACTTTTGCTTTAAGGCTGCCAGCTCCGTCTCTCGCTGCTCCTCGATTTGCTTCTGGAGTTCGGCGTTCTCTCCGGCCTTGTCGAGTTGCGTGTTGTAGAAGTCCTCCAGTGACAGAATCTCCTTTGTGCGGGCGTCCAACGCGGCACGGTTGCGAGCATCTAAGGCTTCCACAACATCCTCCTCGGCCTTAATAATGGCCGCGGCAGCGTCGGCGGCGGCTTTTGCTTCGGCTTCTCTAGACTTGCGCCGCGCATCTTCCTGCGCTTTCCTCTCGGCCGTGGCTTCCCGCTCTACGCTCTGCACCTCCTCCTGGAGTCTCCGCTGGGTCATAAATGACTGGGTGCGGATATTAATTAGATTGGCTTCAAGGTCGGCGAGGCGTTGCAAGTCCTCGTCACTTGTGTCGCTCATCTTGGCCCGCTCTTGCGCAATGCGAAGCTCTTCGGCGGCGGCCTTTTGTCTTTGCTCTACAAGGTCCAACTCGATTGCCATCGCTCTCTTAGCGGCGTCGATTCTTTCCTCGGTGTCCTTGGTTCGGTCTCTGGCTATGAGTCGGAGCTGGGCTATCTCCTGTCTCCCTTTCGCATCGGCCACGGTCAACTCCCGACGGGTATCGAGAAGCGCCTGTTCTGCCTTCTGCAATTCCATCGTAGCGCGGACGGCGTCGGACATCGATCCCGGCAGCTTGTCAATCTCGGCGCGGTACGTCTTCGCTGCCTCTGTGGGTCCCTTGCTGAATAAGTCTACAATGAAACCCCCGGCGGCTTGGAAGTGAGCCGTGACGCGCTCCACAACCGCACCAAGGCCGGCCATAATTACCTGAAGCTGACGCGCTCCCCGGCGTGTACTTGTAAAGGCTGTGACCAGAGCAGTAACACCGACCACGAGCGCACCGATTCCGGTCGCGATGATTGCGGCCCTTGTGAGCTTTAATCCGCTGATAAAGGTCTTGACCCCTGCCGCGGCATTTTTGAAGCCACTCACGGCCCCGCCTGTAATCTTGTCGAGGACCCCAAGCTGTGAGGACGATTGTCCTGCGTCTTTCAGTGAGTCAGAAAGCCCGTCGACCTGCGTCTTTGCCTGATCGACTCCCGTGACCTTTACCTTGATTTCGTAGTCCTGCGCCATTGCGTACTCCTTGGAGGACTTTCCGCCACCATGACGAGGCGCCCCATTCATAGTATCCATATAACAGAAGGCAATCGGGGTTGCCCCGAAGCTCGTATTCTGCCGCCACCTCCAACACGCGGGGAACCGCCTTGCCTATGCCGTCGAGATATTCCTTCATGCTACAAAATAGAAAACCCCGCACAAGGCGGGGATTCTTTAATCAAGCAACCAATTTGATTGGGGTGGATGGTTCTCAAGAACTTCGTCCCACCATTCCGGGTCGTTCATGATTGCTTTTGAAAGCTGCGGAAGGTGTGTTGTCCAAATCGCCCCTTCCAGTAGTAGGTAATGGAAACCATGCCGCTCATGTGACCGTTGTCAGGCCCCCACTTTTTGACCTCTTTGAACTGCTGGCCCCAGCCCATCTCACGGCCCTTTTTGTTCACGGGCATTTCGGTGATTTCGATGGTCATGTATCCGAGGTCAGTGGTGGTCACGTTGTTCATGGCTGCGGTGTTTTGTGCGTTGCTCATGGTGTAAAGATAGGCAACTTTATTACTTCACCAAACAAATACACAAACTTTCTTCATTCTTGCGTGAGGATGTTGCCGCCCTCCGTCGTCAGGTTCGCGCCGGCCTCGGTAAGGATAGCGTCCGCCGTGGCGTTGATGTTGGTCGCATAAATTCGAACCATCTCCACCGATAACGTCCAGTTGATTATCTCGTCCGCTTCGCCGGCTACCTGAAACGAGAGGATGCCGTCGGCCATAGACGCGGTCAACCTTCGCAGCCCTGGAGAGCCGTAGTCCAGCTCCGTCCCGTTGGTCTCGGTTACGGTGACCGTCTCGGCGTTGCCGTTGGCGAGAAACCTCCACGTCTCGAACTTGGTCGTATACGGTACGCCGGAGCTGCCTCCTACAGTCACCGAGGTAATGCGCACCACACCCACGGCGACGGTATTGTCTGCGACCTGAATGGGCACCCCGTTAGGAGCGGATGGGGTCACCTGTCCGTCGTCGGTTGTTTCGCCCGTTAGGATCACCTCATCGTAAACGCTTACGGTGCCGCTATCGGGGTCGGTGGTGTTCGTGTTCGTTCCTGTCGGCGATACCGGTCCGGGGTTGTCTCCGTTTAGGTACGGTTCGGGGTCTTGCGCATCGGTCGGGGTGTCGGGTGGTCCGGGGTTGCCGGTATCGTTTCCGGGTTGCAACCAGCGGCAGGTGTTGGACGAAGCGTCATAGAAATACCCAAACGACTCGCAGCACTGTTGGCCGGGGTCTACTGTGGTACTCCCGTCGGCATCGGTGAACGTCACCGTCCCGTTGGCGTTGGACTGCGTCGGGATAGAGGTACACGCCCCAAACGAGGAGCGGCTCAAATCTCGGAGGAACTTGCACAGGGTAGGCTCTCCCGTGCCGATTTGGTAGTTGCTTATTTCGGTGAGCTTGTATGTAGCTCCCAAGATGTGAAACCGGTCATTAAAGCGGACGTTCCGAATATCGGACGGGGTTAGGTACAGGAACGCCTCAAACATCCGCGCGTCGGCGTCGTAGATGTCGGCGAGGTATGCCGCCCAATACTGTTGGTGGAGTCCAATAGCAGGCACGTCAGCCCCTGCCATAATCTCCTGATCTATCGAGAACGGCGTGGAGGTAGAGTTCCAGTATGTGCTTTGCGTGTTGGCGTCCAGCGGCGACTCTGACAGCGGCGAGCAAAACAGGAAGGAACTGAAGCCCGTGTTGTCGATATAGTAAGTGTCTTGGATGTCCTGCACTCCCGTAGCGAAGAACAGCTTCGGCGGCTGGCTCGTAGGCTTAACCCCTACCCCATCGCGCTGATACGAGCGGTGAATAAGGAAGAAGTTGTTTATGGTAATCGGGTCGCCCGCAAGAGTGGGGACGGGATAGACAAAGTAGGGAGCAAAGACGGGGGCATTCTTCAGCTCTCCCGTTGCGAAGTCGTCATCAATGTCTTGGTCGTAGGCCCCAAACGTTACGCCCTGCGTCTCTTTGATATATGCGTTTCCTACGTCGGTGCTCTCTTTGTCTTCGAACAGTATCCGTGAAGACTTAATTGACGAGGTCGGCAACAGGGTCCGCTCCTTGTCCATGTCGAGCTTGTCCGTCCAGTAGCTCTCGCCCCCGTCCGCAATCCAATCGTTGTACGGCTCGATATATAGCTGTTTCGGGTTGTCGGGGTCCGACTCGATTACAAGGTTGAACCGCTGGCAAAGGTCCCGCATGAGGTCCTTCTGTTTGATGCGGGGCAGCGCCTGCGGAATATTGACCTGCCCACCAGGGGCGTAGGTGCATTTGAAGAATATTGGTGCGGGATCGGCTCCAAGGGTGTTGCCCAATACTTGGATGCTGTCACCCGCTGCGCCGTTAGGGAATCGGACTTCGACTTCGACGCCATCGCCGACAGACAGCAGCGTCTCCACCTGCCACTCGATAGTCCTCTGGTCGCCACCTGTGACCGGACTAGACCCTTGCACCATGGTTACTGTCCTACTTCCAAGGGAGATGTTTCCGGAGCTTAGGCGTCCGATGACATTGAACTCGGTGCCGGCAGTAGCAAACGACGCCCGGACCACCATCTTGACATGGAAGCGGTGGATGCCACCTTGAGCGGCGGTATATACGCTGGTGCCGTTGTTGTAGTTGCCGTCATTATCAAACCCTAGCGGGGCCGTGTCGTCAGTAAATGAAACGCCTACCCACTGCGTCGGGTCTGTTATCGACGCTTGGTTGCTTGGTTTGTTGGCTAGGAACTGACCAGCAGCGGAAGCGGGCACTCGTTCGGTCTCCGTTCCGAGGGTCATGTAGAGACTACCAAAGAGGTCGCTCCCAATGAAGTCCGAGGAATACGTAAATCCGTTGGTGCGGATGATGAGGTCGACCAAGACGCGCAACTTCATCGAGGGCTTGAGCATCTCGGCGAATAGGCCGTTTACGGTGCTGTCCGGATTGCGTAGGCCGTAACCAAATTGGGCCGTTAGGGGTTGGTTGTTTGTCGTGAGTCCGTGGTCGGCGAAGGGGACGATTATAGTCCCGTCCGGTACTTGGTCGCCGATGCTTATACTCTGGTTGAGGTCCTGCGAATTGATGACGTTCGCAGCGGTGTTGTTGTAGTTGTAATCCGTGGTGTATGTCGTGCCGTCCAAAAAGGCCGCCTGTAGGAGCTTGCTCCCCATCTCTGCATACAGGTCGGCCACGTCGCCCAATACGTTGACCTCGTACACCTGAGCCATAAGCCTCACGGCGCGCAGCTGCATAGCCCCACGGATGACCTGGACGCCATCCTCGAAGATTAAGACCTCTGTCTTCTGCGTCGGGTCAAAGTCTCCGTCCGTTAATGTGACCTCGTAGAAGTGCGAGAAGAAGACGTTGTTCCTATCGGTGAACGGGAGGCGGAACGTCTGCGAGTACGGCGCGTGGCGCTGCATCGTTTCGCCCGGTTTGGCAACGGCGAGGTTGAGAGAGATAGACGGCGTCCCCTCAAGGTCGAGGGTCGACTGTGTGCTGTTCTCTTGGTCGAGGGCTACAAGACGAATCACTTGAGGCGGGGACGGTTGCTGTACTGCAAGGTGAAGGAGTAGGTAATCAGCTTCTCGTTGACTTCCGTCTTGAACAGATACTCCGAGTCGGTGACGGTGCAGGGGATTACGTCGGTCCCTTGAACGATGAAGACGGACCGCGAAACGGCAAGATCGCGAAGGTGGTCGGCGTACCCTTCCTCGATGTAGTCCGTCGATACCTTAAGCTGTCTCTCGGCCTTGATTGCTGTCGTCGTCACGCCGCGCTCCCATCCGTTGTAGTTCCAATCGATGAGGCCGTTCACGCTGTCCCAATTACCGCGCGGGCGGTTGTATTGGCTGCGTTGGATATTGCGGACGCTCTCCTCGCTGCGCTGGTCGAAGTTGAACGTATCCCATGCCCCGTGACGGTTCAAGAATAAGAGCTGAACGCGGGGGTACTTGCTGCACCCGTTGTCGATGGTGTAGCGGTGGACGACGGTGACCTGATTGGATTCGAGTACGGACGCAAACTCCGACAGATAGACTTCGTAGTAGGAGAGGTTCGGGTCGGTGACGATATCCTCCAGTTGAGTATTGAAGGCGGCCGTGGCGTGGTCTTCTAGGTTGGCCGGTCCGATGCCGACAAACTGCACCGCCTGCGAATCCGTCGAGGGGGTAGTATCGCCGCCTACCGCGTCGATGTCTAGGAGTGCGGTGTTTATGATAGTCCCGTCGGCTTCGTAGCCCCTTACAATGACGTACTCCGCGGAGCTGGACTGCATACCCCAAGCGAGTACCGCGGACTGGTCTATTCCGATGCGGTGCTCTCGTGCGTTCCCGAAGGTCAGCGTCGACTCCCTACCGAGGTCGGGGGCCGTACTCAGGAAGTTGTCGGTGGCTGCTGTCGGTTGGAAGCTGCCGTCGCCGCGGGCGTATGCTTCGCCGTAGTTCTGGAACTCGTCACGGAACGCGAAGAGGGTCGTATCGTCTTGGTTCAGGTTCTCGGTAGGGTCGGAGGTGGCGCTTGTGGCGCTCTCATATCCTAGCTCCAGAGTAAACTGCGCCGCTACGTTGCGGTCGGTACTCTCGCCGATGACAGAGCCGGGAGCGAATCCCGTCCTCCCCAAGGTGAGGATGTTGCCGGTGGTGGCGTTGTTGTTTACGATGTTGGCGCCGATGTAGTCGTCGCATATCCGGGAGATGTCGAATACGGCCGAAAGGTTGTCCGTGGCTAGGGGGTGCGTCTTGAGCTTGGCGAGCTGGTCCCCGTTGCGGTTCTTGATGACCAAGATGAACCGGTACTTGAAAAACGGCCCAGACGTAGTCTCCCGCACCTGAATGATGAGCGGGTCGGCCGTGCTTTGGAAGTCCGTGGTGCTCGGTATGTATTCAAACTGTGCCGCCATCTTGTAGGAGCTTTGTGATTGCGTTCGCTATGTCATCGCCTACGGCCTTCTCCAGTTTCGCGTTATGCTTCTTCAGGGTGCGGTCGTATGCGTTCGTGAAGAAATAGGAGGGCCGGATACCGGTTTGATATATCGACCGCGAGATAGCGAACACCATCGACTTCCGCGACGCGAATCGACCGCCAGCGCCACGGGGTGCGATGCCTTTCTTTACGACCCATTTATCGATAGCGGGACGCAGGCGCCCGGAGGGTCCGGTACCCGATCCAAACCGGAAGGGAGAGCGGGGAGCCTTAGCCGAGGACATGGCACCTTTGACGCCTTCGTCTACGAATTGCCAATAGTCAGCACCGGGAAAGCTGAAGCGTAGGTTCAGGCTCTTCTCATTGCGGGCGACGCTTTGCTCGTAGCGGATGGAGTTGTAGAGGTTGCCGGTCACCACCTTCCCCCGTGCCTTGAGGCTGATGCGGGCGCGGCGGCGTACCTCCTTTCCAATCTTGCCGAGCTCCTTCATGGACTCGGTCATCGGGACGCGCTGCCCGTCTATTGTGATGTGTGTCTTCACGCTCTAAAATAGAAAGCCCCGCACGAAGCGGGGCAGTCTGTTTGTATGTCGGTGGGATTAGGCCCACTTGGTGGAGTCGGTGGTGTAGTTGCCGTCCTGGTCCATGCGAACCTCTGGAAAGGCTGCGCGGTAGACCTCAACCTGTTCGGCGGCCATCGTCATCTTGACCAAGCCCACCATGTTGGTGAATGCGGCCTCATTGCTGAAGCTCAAGCCAGCGGAGAGGATAGCGGACTCGATGGACCCGTTCAGGTTGTCCAAGGCGGTCAACTCCTCCACCTCGTTGGTGAAGTAGAATGCAGCCTTCTGAGAGACTGAGGAGAGGAGGGAGGAGGAGAGGTTCATCTTGTTTGCCTTGTTTGATGTCTCAAAGATAGGCACAAAGATTAAACCACCAAACAAATAAGCAAACTATTTTCTCCCTTATGCGAAAGCCGCCGCGCAGAGGTCCAGCGTATTCGACGTCTGGAGCTGCACCGAACCGACCCACCCCGTGAGGAGGTTGTCGAACCTTGCGGTAAAGGGTTCACAGTCCACCGGGAGCTCGATACGAACGTCGCGGTCCACGTCACTCTGTGCGCTCAACACCTGAGCGTATTGGCTGACGATGTCTATCAGGGTGCGCAGGGTGTCCGAATACTGCTCTTGTGCGTCCGTCTGTCCGGGTAGTATCATATCCATTACGAGGATGTCCAGCGTGTACGTCAGGACGCCCTTATCGATACTTGCCGCGCTGATGTCGGCGTAACAGATGGGGTATTTGTTGCCGGCG
>ENA-OREB01000247-OREB01000247.1-marine-metagenome-genome-assembly--contig:-NODE-247-length-28646-cov-7.776261_pt1 | contig 28646 bp, 24 predicted proteins | sample MGYA00248625_ERZ508552 | MGnify/ENA primary metagenome ERZ508552 (study PRJEB26219, sample SAMN06267888) | marine metagenome | isolation source: Monterey Bay, California, USA | place: USA:Monterey Bay...
GATCAGGTCTTTACTTTTAAGCGAATGGTTCGTGAGGTTGCGCTGAAACATGATATTTACGCAACCTTTATGGCCAAACCAATGAAGTTAGAGCCCGGGTCTGCAAAACATATTCACCAAAGTCTTATCTCAAGTGTCGATGGCAGGAATATTTTTGCCACCAAAGAAGGCGACTATAGTGAGGCATTCTTTCATTATCTAGGTGGACTACAAAAGTACATACCCAATGTGATCAGTTTCTTTGCACCTAATGTTAATTCCTATCGACGGTTTTCTCGTGGGGTATCATCATCACCTATTAATCTCCACTGGGGTTATGACAATCGTACAACTGGATTAAGAATTCCTGATGCTAGTCCTAAAAACTACCGCATCGAAAACCGATTGCCAGGAGCAGACGTCAACCCATATCTATCTATTGCAGCAACATTAGCCTGTGGCTACCTCGGCATGAAAAATGAAATCAAGCCCTCTGCACCCTATGAAGGGAATGCTTATGAGGAAGAGCTTACGCTGCCAAGAACATTGGAAGAGGCACTGCGTGGGCTTAATGAAAATCCTGACATCGAAAAACTGTTTGGTGAGCGATTTATTCAGCTTTATACTTCAATTAAATTGATGGAATTTGAGGAATTTAACCAGGTTATTTCTTCTTGGGAGCGAGAGTATTTATTGCTCAACGTGTGAGACAGCATGCGTTAGCCGTTGACCACAATGGCTTAAGGCAAGGCTGTGTTCAGTTCAAGAGATGTGCAATGGAAAGAAAAATGTATAAGGTTATTAATGCACTGTTAATTTTGATCCCCGGTATCCTCGGTCAATCGATCTCGATTGCTGAGGAGAGCGGTCGGCCGACAAATCTAACCCTCGAATCGTTCCAGTTCGGGCCGGTTAATCGCTGGACGTTTAGTCATATGCGGGAAGTGATCCCGACGGTTAATATCCCGCGGCATACCGATCGATTCCTGATACTCAAAAAGAGTGATGATTTCGTCGATGATTTTTCCGTCGAATTTCAAGGACGTAAACAATCGATCAATAAAATCGCGGCGCATCAATTTATCGATGGTTTGTTGATCATCAAGGACGGTGAAATTGTTGTTGAAAACTATTACGGCCACCTCAGGCAAGATCGGCCACATTTGATGAACTCGGTGTCTAAGTCCATTGTTGGGTTGGTTGCCGGAAAGCTTGCCGCACAGGGTGTTATTGATCTTGACCAGCCTGTGTCTCATTATGTGCCCGCTCTTGCCACGAGTGGCTATGGCCCGGATTCACTGCAAACTGTTCTCGACATGCGTGATGGATCTGACTACACGGAATACTATTCAGACTTCACAACGACGTTTCGCCTGCAAGACTGCGCCATTGGTTGGACGGACGCTGACTACTGCCCGGAAGATGGACCGACTGGCCTCTATGAATTTCTGCCGACGGTCGGACGAGACAAATCAAAACTCGGAACATTTAGTTATCGATCTGGTTCGACTAATGTCGTCGGCTGGGTACTTGAAGCGGCGACAAAACAGCCTCTTGCAGAACTGATCTCAGAACATCTCTGGCAACCGATGGGTGCCGAGTTTGATGCCAATATTACGGTGGACAAAGGCGGGTTTGTTTTAGCCGACCACGGCATGAGCGCCACCTTGCGTGACCTAGGGCGCATGGGATTACTCGTGCTGAACGATGGCAAGGCCTTTGGAAATGAGGTGATTCCGGCTGCATTTATCCAAGATATTAAGAGCCAGCAAGGCGACCCCAATTGGTCTGATCCGGCACCCAGTGGATACAAGCCGTATTACCGCTCATTTTGGTGGGGCGAAGGCAACCCTGGCGGAGACATAAGTGGCTATGGCATACACGGTCAGTTTGTCCGTGTCGCACCTGAAGCGGGCCTCGTCATCACTATGTATTCGACATGGCCACGTGCGGATGGAAACGGTGGAACGCACGGCTGGAGTCCTTCACTGGAGTTAATGGATGCGATGATCGCTAAGTTTCGGTGATACCATCGATTTAACGTGGTGAGAGACACCTACTGGAAGCGAGCTAACTCACCGGCTTTTTCAGCGAGGCAGTAGCCCCCTTAGCATCACATTGAACATTTCTTCCCCTAGCTTTTCAGGATCCATGTTTCCTTGTTCTAAGTACCAATGTGGCATCCAGTGTAAGGTGCCGAACAAAACAAAATCGCACCATCTTACATCTAGCTTGGCAAGAGATCCATCTATCTGACCTTGTTTAATATACCCTCTAATGGTGTCGTCGGTTTCCTTAAAAAGAAGTTTTGAGCGCTGCGCGAATTCATCAGAAATAGGCTGAGCTACTATTTGAACTCCGGCAGCACCAAAGGGAGTTGCCATCATTTTTGCGTAGCTTATGTAAAAATGCCGCAGTTTATCCAAGCCGCTATCGCACTTTTCGTTTATTTCTCCGAAAATTCTTTTAACATGTTCTAGATTTATTTGCTCGATCTCAAGGGCAATCTCTTCTTTATTCCGACAATAATGATACAGCGCAGCTTTATTGAACCCTAGCTGGGAAGCAATATCATTCATTGAGGTTGAAGAGAACCCTTTTTTAAGGATCAGCTCTGCTGCCACCTGCAGTATCTGTTGTTTCTTTTTGATGTAATTTATATTCTTACCAGGGTTGCGCTTCAGTGTCGGGCGTAGGTTTATGCTGTTTAGTTTTTCGGCCATTACGTTTGATTATCCATTTTAAAATGCAGTTAAAACTGGCGTTGTGTGTATCTTTGAGTAGTAGATTCCGTGATTTGGATTGGCTATACGAAAACTCCCAGACGACCTGACACCAAGAGAGTTTGCACGACATAATGGTTGGACGCAATAGTAATCGCTGGCAACAGGCTTAGCTATAGCGGGCTGTAGAGCCTTAAATTTGACCTTATATTGATCGCTTCTCGAATGACTTTAATCAAGGAAAGCAAAACTCGTAGCGCTTGTTTCTGAGTATATATGTTGATAAACTTACTTAACGGTCGTTAAAATTTTTTAAGTAAGTTACAAGAATTTAAACTGGAATTTTGGGATTAGAAATAAGGCAGTCTTGTTGCAGTAGCTTTTTATATTACAACTAAACACTAAAAAGCTAGTGAGCCCGTCATTAAACGCAAAAATATTAGAAAAATCATATTTAAAATCAATTTTAGGGGAGTTAATATAATGAGTAAAAGCTTATTTAATCGTGGGTTTACCGTTAGTCTTGGTGCAACTGCAATAGCACTATCCTCTGCCGCAACTGTTGCGCAATCGCCACTTCTTGAGGAAGTTTTGGTTACGGCACAGAAGCGCGAGCAGAGCGTCAACGATATTGGTATGGCGATATCGACCTTTTCTGGAGATAACCTTAAATCCTTAGGTGTATCCGATACGCGAGATCTTGCGGGGTTAATCCCGGGGTTTACGGCCGCGAAATCAGATCTGGGTACAACGATTTATACCCTGCGAGGCGTTGGCTATAACTCTCCAAATTTATCTTCTACATCGCCAGTTGGGGTTTATGTTGATGAAGCCTCTTTTCCATATCCGTATATGAGCCATGGTCTATCCTATGATCTTGAGCGCGTAGAGATCCTGAAAGGACCCCAGGGTACAATTTACGGACGTAACACCACAGGTGGTCTTGTGAACTTTATTACCAAAAGGCCAACTGACGAATTTGAAGCTGGCTTCACGCTTCACGCTGGTAGTTATGAAAAATATGGAATGGAAGGCTTTGTCAGCGGGCCACTCAGCGAGTCCTGGGGAGCGCGGCTTGCAATTAAATCCGATAAATCCGACAAAGGCTGGCAAAAAAGCTTTTCCCGTCCCGGTGAAAGAAATGGTGAGGAAGATAGATTTGCCGCACGGATGCTGCTTGATTATGACTCTGATGAACGGTTACGTGCACAACTCACCTTTAATTATTGGCAAGATAACGGTGATACCCAAGCGGGTCAGGCAGTAATGGTAAGCCCCGAAGCGCCGGATTATCTTGTTCCTGGATTTGCGAATGAAATCATTCCAAATCCAGACAATGAGGATGCCGACTGGACCGCTTCCAATCAACCTGCAACCTGGCCCGGCACTACGTTTGTTAACCCGCGTCCAGAGATAGGTATTGACTCCAAGATGAGCTCAGTCACAGCCCGTTTAGACTATGATCTCTCAGACCGGCTAACCCTTGTTTCTCTAACCAACTACGCTGATCTCGAGCGTGACGATGTCAGTGACCGCGGTGGTGTTAAGTATGAAATTGCAGTGGATCGTGAAGTCGGTAGCATTGAGTCGTTGTCACAGGAATTTCGATTAACTGGTAGCTCGTTGGATGGTAAAACCAATTTTATCGGTGGCCTCTATTACTCTCGTGACAAATTAGATGATCGCGGGCAAATTTGGGCAGGACAGAATTCAGTCTTGAATGAGCTACGATCGTATGGTGACTTAGCGTTATTTTATGGACTTGGTGAGGAATACGCAGCGGAAGTATATGGCGGTTTTCGAGACTGGGAAAACTTCACCGAAACAACCTTTGAATCCTATGCAGTGTTCGGTCAGTTTGACTACCAGCTTTCTGATACTCTCACTTTGACAGCAGGTGCTAGATATACGGACGAGAGTCATGATTTCGCAGGCTGCTCGCGCGACCTTAATGGTGACACCAATATTTTTCAGGTATGGAACTTCGCTTTTGGAACAGAGCTAGGAGCAGGTGATTGCGGTACGTTTGATTCAGACACTGGCGCGCCTGTTGGCCCAGAGGGTGCCAAAAAGGTCTTAGATGAGGACAATGTGTCCTGGCGAGTGGCCCTCGATTGGCAACCTTCGGACGACATGCTTCTGTATGGCTCTATCTCTCAGGGGTTCAAATCTGGTTCGTTTCCTCAAATTTCTGCCAATGCCAGTGCTCAATTGGATCCGGCAAATCAGGAAGAACTGCTAGCTTATGAGTTGGGTGCCAAAGTCTCACCCAGCGATATGGTTGAGTTTAATGGTGCGGTTTACTACTACGATTATCAGGACAAGCAGGTATATGGATTGATCCCAGATCCGATTTTTATCACCCTGACAAAGGTGGTCAATGTGCCCGAGTCTGAGGTGTATGGCGCTGAATTTGATGTCACAGTATTTCCCAGTGAAGATACTTTCATGAAACTATCGGCCGCCTATTTGGAAACTGAAATTAAAAAATATCAGGGTTATGATGCATCTGGCGCAGATCAAGACTTCGCAGGTGATAGCTTTTCAAATTCCCCTGATTGGCAGTTTAACCTGATAGGCGCACACCGCTTCGATTTCAATGATAGATTCGACGGAACTCTTGTCGTAGATGCCTCCTACAGCGACAGTCAATCATCTTTAATTGGTAATAATCCTACAAGAGTAATTGATTCTTACACATTGCTGGGGGCAAGGTTAGGTATAGAGCCAAAGGATGGTCGTTGGGCAGCCGCCTTGTTTGGCCGTAATCTAACAGATGAGTACTACTGGACAGCAGTTCATGGCTGGGGTGACGCAGTGGTGCGTTACGCTGGTATGCCACGTACTTATGGGGTTGAGTTCAGCTATAATTTTTAATTAATGACTTATTCGAATAAGGCCCTAAGACGTTTGATATTAGGGCCTTTTTTGTCTTTAGTTTATTTGACTTAGCAAGGTAGAAAATCAATCATTTCACTCGATTCACAGGCTATCTTCTTCTCATTTTGTCGATTCTGAGTTGGTGCTTGTTAGTTATAGTTCCTTTTTCATCTATCTCCAATAGTGAAAAAGCCGCTTATAGTGCAGTGCTGATAATTTTTGCGGAAATAACAGGGTGGCTTTCGGTTGCTATCTTGGGAAAAGAAATCTTTGGAAAATTCAAAGGATTATACCGTTACTTAAAGGCCTGGTTGATGAGATAACAGGTTAGCAGGGAGCAGAGAAATAATGATTAGACTATTTAAATCTAACATAATTAAGCCTGGCATTATTTCTGAAAAATACTAATCAGAAAGCTACATTTAAATACATTGAGGCATATGGAATGAAAACAATTGCATTTTTTCCTGAGGGTGCTTTCGGCCCTGCGTTGAACTCGGTGGGTATTGCACAGGCCTGTCGAGAGCAGGGTCATCGGGCAGTTTTTATCTGTGATCCGGGTTTCCGTGGTGTGTTTTCCGAATACGGATTTGAGGAATTTGAAGTCAATTTATCGGAACCTATGCCGCCCGAGCAAGCGGCCAACTATTGGAGTGATTTTATTCAACAGCATATCCCGAACTTTCATAAATCCGCATATGATCAAATAGATAATTACGTCAAAGATTGTTGGGAAGCTATCGTTGACACCGCAAAGTGGGCGCAGAAGGGACTTCCAGAAGTTTTGAATGAGATAAAGCCGGATCTTATTTGTGTCGATAACGTCATCCTATTTCCCGCAATCAAGCAGTCTGGAGTTCCTTGGGTTAGGATTGTTTCTTGTAGTGAAAATGAAGTGGCCGATGACAATATTGCTCCCTATCTTTCTGGTTGTCGTGAGAACGACGCTGCAGGGCAGGAGCGGTTCAGACGTCGTTATCAAGAGGTGCTTAAACCTATTCATGACGAATTCAATAATTTCCTGATACAGTGTGGCGAGGCTCCATACCCGCTGGCGAATTTTGTTGAAGAGTCACCCTACATGAATCTATTGCTCTACCCTGAATCAGCAAAGTTTAATCGCAGCAAACCACTGGACCCGAATAGGTTCCAATATTTAGAGGGATGTGTTCGAGAGGATAGTCCATTTGAAGTACCCGCCTTTGAGGTAAATTCCGAAAGCCCTCTAATCTATGTGAGCTTTGGTACCTTGGGGTCCAGCGATATTCAACTGATGCAACGCTTGATCGATGTACTGGGTAAGCTCCCCTACAGAGTTCTACTCAATGTAGGTGATTATATTGAGCAGTACAAAAATGTACCTAAAAACATTTATATTGCAGCCTGGTATCCACAGCCATCGGTAATACCCCATGTTGATATGGTAATACATCACGGTGGCAACAATAGTTTTACCGAATGCCTGTATTTTGGCAAGCCTGCCCTTATCATGCCCTATGTGTGGGATGGTCATGATAATGCCACGCGTGTGCAAGAAACCAATCATGGGCTCAGCCTCCATCGATATAACTGGACTGATGAGCAGATGGAAAGCAGCTTACAGAGATTACTCGATGACTTAACTATTCAGGATACCCTCAAGAAAAGTTCCGAGCATATGCAACGACAGGATGGGCCCGCCAAGGCTGCCCGCATATTGACTCAAATTCTTGAGCAGAGCAGTAATACATAGTCGGGTGGAAAATTAATCAGCTGTGAACAAGCAGGTAAGGGCAGACAGGCGTGCTCAATTTATTCAAAATAGCAGTTTTCGAGAGGCGAGAGTGGTTGCGCTGCCCTCTGACGCATCTACCCGACGTTACTTTCGTTTGAGCGAGCGAAATCATGTTGCATTGCTTATGGACGCACCTCGCTCTGAAGAGAATATACAAGTCTTTATTAAGATAGCACGTCATTTGCGAGCTTTAGGGTTAAGTGCTCCAGAACTGTTTGAATATAGTGAGTATGAAGGTTTTCTTATCCTTGAAGATTTTGGGGATGATACCTACACGCGGCTGCTCTGCTCAGGTGCTGACGAGCAGGGTCTATACGAACTTGCTATTGATACTTTATGCTTTCTGCATGGCAACCCACAGGCAAGGGAAATTACATTACCAGAGTATAGCCATGCGTCACTGCTAGAAGAGGCTATGTTGTTGGTCGATTGGTATCAGCCCTACATAACGGCTGGTGTAGGCAATGAGGGTGTGAAAGAACGCTATGCTGACGCCTGGATTGAAGTGCTTTCTTCATTGCCAAAGCCAACCAAGACGCTTGTGCTTAGAGACTTTCACGTAGACAATTTAATGCGACTGCATGGGCGACAAGGAATATCTGCCTGCGGTTTACTGGATTTTCAAGATGCACTCATCGGTCCCAGCGCCTATGATTTGGTTTCCATTCTCGAAGATGCGCGGAGGGATCTATGTCCTGACCTGGTTTCTAAAATGCTCGATCGTTACTACGATGGCATGAAGATGGGCAAGGAGGAGGTTGCGGACTTTAATAAGTGGTATAGAGTTCTCGGCGCACAAAGGCATTGCAAGGTGCTTGGAATTTTTGTCAGGTTACTGCGCCGAGATGGCAAGGGTGCCTATATGGAGCACCTGCCAAGAGTGCTTGAATTACTGAGAGCACAGCTGAGGCATGAAGAGCTGGCCCCTTTGAATGCGTGGTTTGAAAACGATTTTCCCGAAGTCATTGGTGCTGGATAGTTTGGTGTAGATCACTCTTAACTAGCCGCGCGAAAGAAACCACCGGGTAATCTTCTATGCTGAATTTAAACCTGACGTCCTTTTCCTGAGTAAAACCAGTCATCCGAATAGGGATACCACCAATCCTGAATCTCTGGCTTCGTATCGATCACGCCCATTTTGGTTTGACGGAACGCATCGAGTCCCTGTCGACCCATTTCTCGGCCGATACCTGACATTTTCCAGCCTCCAAAGGGCAGGGCGTCATTGTCAATAAGGGGGTTATTTACCCAGACCATTCCGGCTTCCAGTGTATTATAGGCTTTAAATGCTTCATCCATGCTGGTTGTAAAAATAGAGGCGCCTAAGCCAAAATCTGTATTATTGGCTAAGTCTAATGCTTCCTCAAAACTACGTACCTTACAGATAGCAGCCACAGGCCCGAATGATTCTTCGCGCATCACAGCCATATCTTTGGTGACACCGGTCAAGATAGTTGGCTCATAGAACCAACCTTGGGTAAGCTGAGGTGGAATTCTGCCACCACACTCAATGGTGGCACCATTGCTCACGGCATCTTCGATTAAGCGAATAACTTTTTCCCGTGCAGACTCACTGACAAGCGGGCCAATCTCACTTTCTTCAAGGCCCGGGCCAATTCGCAGTTGTTTGGTCATAGCAACAAAGCATTGAACAAATTCGTCATATATTGCTTCGTGAACAAAGAAGCGTTCAGAGGATACGCAGATCTGACCGCTCAGGTGAAACGCAGACATAACGCAACCCGGGACAGCTACGTCAAGGGGCGCATGCTGCGAAATAATCATTGGGTCACTGCCACCTGCCTCAATAATAGCGGGTTTCATCTGTCGGGCGCAGCTCACAGCAATACTTCGACCTACCTCAACGCTACCGGTAAAGGCGACGGCATTAATATTTTTGGACTCAACAAGAGCTTGACCTGTTTCAGCGCCGCCGGTCACGCAGTTGACAAGCCCCGGTGGGAGTATTTTAAAGTGATCCATAAACTTAAGCGTACAGAGGGATGTTGCTTCCGAGGGTTTTACAATGCAGGCATTTCCAGCCGCTAAAGAAGCCGCCACTGTCCAGCACATGACAATTATTGGATAGTTAAAAGGCATGATATGGGCTGACACGCCGTAGGGAAAATACTTCGAAAACTGAAATGATCCAGTCTGGGTTGTACCAGGCAACAACCCGCCTTCATCTCGAGCCATTTCTGCATAGTAGCGAAATATGGGGGCGCAGTTAGCCAATTCTCCAATGGCTTCCGGATAAGGTTTTCCTTCCTCCAGAACCATCAATCTAGCCACCTCTGATAAATCGCCGTCCTCGATAGAGCTGGCTATTTGGTGCAGGATTCGTGCCCGAGTTTTTTCATCCTCGCGTTTCCATTCCTGTTGAGCCTCTTTCGCGCGCGAAATGACCTGTTCTACTTCTTGAGTAGAGCAGAGTGCAATCGTGCCCTCATGATTAAGATTAGCTGGGTTCAGTACCTTATGCTGATTGGGAGATTGACTAACATGATATTCATTGTCTAAAAAGATAAGACGGGAATAGGGATCAAAATTGGTCATGAGGTTGCTCCTGGTTGGTCTTGTAGCCGTCTGTATTTGTTGTAATGGTCCACTTCCGTCACAGTGAGCAAGAGCGGGCGAAGTGAATTGCTAATAAATGTAATCGCTATATCCATTAACGGATCATATAAATTTTACGAACAGTCCGATGTACTCGACAGGTACCTTTCCAGTCTTTGGGAAAGAAAGCCGCGGTATCTGGCTCAATCTCGATTATCTCACCTGACTCGTGGGTATAGGTGCAATAACCCAGCAAAAAGTGGCAAAACTCGTCGGATGTCACGTGGCAGTGCCAATATCCAGGGGTGCACACCCATATGCCGGATTCTGCTTCACCATTAGGACCCTTATGTAAAAGCACCCCAGAGGTATGCGACTGACCTTCAATCATGGTGGTTACGGGTCCCCAGTCGACCAATTGATGGACGTCGCAAGGGTTTTGTAATATCGGTGTCTTCATATTATGTCTCAACAGAGCATATAAACATTACGAAGGGTCTCGTATATCTGGCACTCGCCAGTCCAACCCTGTTTAAAGTGAACTACTGTTCCTGCGGATACCTCTATAACTTCTCCGTCATCATTCCTATAGGTCGCACGTCCCTGAATAAAATGGCAGAGTTCATCCCTGGGTAAAGTCAGCCTCCACCTGCCGGGGGAACACACCCAGAGACCTGATTCAGAGGTACCTTCATTATTTTTCCATAGCAAAATGCCGGAGGAGTGAGATTGCCCTTCAAGGCTGTCAGGCTGAACACCCCAATCAACCAAATTTCCGACGGCGTCCGCTGGACCGAGGTGAGGGGCCGATGAGGTTGTGTTTACGATAGCCATTTGAGCTTATCCTTTCTTATCTGATCGGAAAACTGGCAACATGAAGACAGTATGTTTCGATCAGTGTCGACAGGTGCAGAAATTTGCGTGGTTGTTTATATTACGACGAGTATAATATAATATAAAGATTCAGATATTTCAACGTAATTTTTGTCACCAAAGAGGACATTCATCATGGCTCAGATAACGCATTTGCCGGCTAATTGCTCCATACAAGACATTATTGAGGTTATTGAGGAGCAGGGGGCTGCTATTGTAGATGATTTTGTCAGTCAGTCATGGCTGGAAAAATTCAATACATCTATAGAACCGCATATTGAGGGGTATCACCCCATCGATCACGAGGAAGATTTTGCTAACGATTTTTTTGGGAAGCGAACTGTTCGCCTAACTGGCCTTCAACACAAGGCACCCTCTTATATCGATCTTATGACGGATGAGCGGCTCCTCGGTGTCATGGATTATTTTCTTGGGCCAAATTGTGGTCAGTTTCAGTTAAGCTCCAGTGAAATCATTCAGACACATCTTGGTGAGACGGCACAGCCGTTACATATTGATGACATACTCTGGCCGGTGAACACTTGGGCACCAGATAAACTGCTTCAGTTCAATACGCTGGTGGCTGCCACTGATTTTACTGAGGCTAATGGAGCGACACATGTCGTACCCTACAGCCACAAGTGGGAACCAGGAAGAGAGGCCAAGCCACAGGACATTGCCAGAGCGACCATGAGCGCTGGGAGTATCGTGCTCGTGCCAGGCAACACTTTGCATGGAGGTGGTGCTAATACTGATGGTTCGGTGCGCCGCGCAATCGTGACGTCATATTGCTTGGGCTGGTTAAGAACGTATGAGAATCACTTTTTACACAATACGGTCGAGGAGGCGAGCCAGTGGCCCGAAAAGGCACAACAGCTTCTGGGTTATGACCTTTACCGACATCATGATGAGAATATCAGCGGTGGTCCCCTGGGACTCTATGAGTACGACAATCCTAAGGTGCTGTTTCACTAGCATCTGTTTTGATAGCTAGATCGCCTGAAATCAGTGAGATACAAACAGGGAAAGCTTGGTCACTATTTCAGGCGGTCTTTTAGTCGTGGTTCTTTGACTAAATCCAATGACCTATTATCTCTCTCGCAACAGAACGACCGCTAGCACAGGCTGCTCCCGTATGGGCGCCAGAGACATACTCCCCGGCAAGATAAAGGCTTTTTTTGCCTTTTCGTTGCTCCCGAAGTACTTCTGCCATCTGGTTGATATAGCCGACCGGCATGTGGATAAGACTATCGCTACTGTGGTCGACGATATCTACGACATGCGATTTTTCAAGTTGTGGGTAGAGCTGTTTAATCATCGGCCAACAATAGTCTTCAATAGCCATATCGCTATTTTGCCATTCAGGGGTATGCTTCCGAGAGAGTGAATAGCGTACATAGGGTGGTTGATTTAGTTCAGGAACGCCAGGCATTGCTACCCAGTGGTAGGTTCGGGCTTTCATAGGATCCGGATGGCCTGAAGTATAGGCACCCATAATGAGTTCTTCGGGTCCATGTTTTTCATCCAGTATCCAGTAAACAACAGGCTGCTTGGTGAAAAAACAATTATTGCTAAGGGCCTCTTGTTTTGGCGTAAGTCCCTGTACCATTGAAGCTAGGTATTTTCCCTCAACAGCGCATACTACGACATCAGGAGTGACGCTGCGTCTTTCCAAATTGGCGGCTAGATAGTGGATGGTTCTTCGGCCGTTGGAATCAGGGGGCGTGATATACCGCACTGTGGTGCTGGTTTGTACGGGGAGAACTGAACTAAGCTTTTCAGGCAGTGTGGCAATACCACCACGGGGATAAACAAATTGTTCCTTGCTGGAAAGCCACGACAACATTGCAACTTTAGACGTAGAGTAAGGATCCCAGCCCCATCCAGCGCAGGCAGTATCGATCTTATAATTGACAATCTCTTTGCCTGAGGCCTTGCCAAGGACTCGCTCATAGTAATCGCCCACGCTTTCATTGTCGTAAACTGTGCCCGTTTCAAGCAGGCAGGGGTCTACCGTTGCATTGATCTCATCCATATCTGCTTGCAATAAAAAGAGTTTTTTTGATGTTTCAGGACTCAACCCAGGAATCTTACGAGTCATTTCAATATTAAAATCGCTCATGCCGCCCGGATCATAAATACCGTGACCATTATCGAGGCCGAGACCGCTCTCTGGACTCCACACCTGATTGTAGGCTTCGCCACGAACCTGACTTTCGATGCCCAACTCTGCACCAAGTGCAAACATTTCCCTATTGGCGTTGAATACACCTTCGGCGTGAGTCGCGCCGTGAAGGGGGCCCGTCTTTAATTCGACCATTCGGCCACCAGTGAAATTTTCCTTTTCAAAAATGGACACTTGAAATCCCGCCTTACGCAATTCCCAGGCTGCTGATAATCCGGCGATCCCAGCGCCAACAATAACCGCAGTAGGTCCTCGCCCAGCGGCAAAAAGGCTGGTAGGCATTAATGTTAAAGCCAGGGTAGTAGCCCCCAGCCCTTTGACAAGCGTACGTCGCTGTTGGTCTACGCTAAATTTACTCTCGCTCATTTTTCAGTCCTCGCTATACCAAATTCGATTGCCCACCATTGGCGCACGGCCTTACATGGTTCTGTGTCTAACGTAGCGCAGCGCTGCCCGCCGGGATGATTGGGTATGTTTGAAGAAAAACTTCGGACATTACCAATTTTATAAACCAACACGTTATTTTCGGCTGAATCGCCAATGGCCAGTCTTCTAAGCATTGATTCGTAGGAAATATTAGGTCTGATATAGCCTCTTGCATGGCATTTCAAACACCCATTTTGCGCAAACATGGGTGACACATTTTCCTGATAAAACATCTCTCCCTCAGCAATAGAATTATTGGCCTCTTGGTTTTTCTCCTCTGAGCCTGTGGTCTGAAAAGAACTGCAGAGAAGAAAAAATAGCAGTAGTCTCTGAGTTTGCCGTTGAATCTGTGCCATCACTGGTTCCTCACTCAATGTATTATAACGTTCGTATTATAAAAAGTTTGTTCTTTTTTGCCAGTAATAATATTCTTCATCTCGGATGCAACCATTCTTACCCCGCTTTGTCCCCTATTCTACCCGTAAGACAGGGTAACTATACGGCGTCCTCCAGCAAGGCAATGTTTTTCTCATGGGTTTCTCTATCCAAAGAAAACCATAACAGCGTTAGAATTGAAAGAATGAAGAAAAAGGCGAGCGCAGATGCATAAAGCCAGCCTAGGTCGGAGGTGACATCGGCGCCAAGGTCAGTGCCCAACGAGTCGGCTGGGAAGGCGACTAAGGTTAAAATCATCCCCGCCATTGAGACGCCGATACCGGTTGCTACTTTGCCCATAAAAGACTGTACGGAAAAAAGCAGGCCCTCTTCACGCCTGCCGGTATGCACAGAACGCGCGTCTACCACATCTGCCAGGACAGAACCGGTCAGTGACGAAGTAATAACAAGCAGTGTCACTTGAAAAACACCCATAACAAACATGGTGTAAAAGAGTAACTGGGTTCCAACCGCAGGAAACAGGTCGTAGAGACTCAGAAACACAGGAAGACAGTTAATGAATAACGCCATAACAGACGTGGCGATAAGCATTGGCTTTTTGTCGCGACCACGCATCAATAAAGGCAGTATGGCAAATGCCAGCAGTGCGGAAAAAAGGTTTCCTACCAGCATCAGGCTAATCTGTTCGGAATCAAATCTCCAGTAGTACGGCTGCATGTATACCCACAGTGCGCTTGCTATACCTACAGCGCAAGCATGAAAGATGCCGGACAGTGCAATAACAGCAAAGTTTTTGTCTTTGAGTGTGACGCCTGCTTCCTTAATCATTACAGCCACTGGGGCAACTTGAGTTGAAGGGAGGCAGAGTGTCGGAATGTATTTGCGCGTCACCTGAGTTGAGTAGCTTAAAGTAATGAAAATAAGTATTGCGGTAATAAATGCGGCATCGATATAGCCCTCTCTACGAAGAATACCTAGGCCATCCTGGTATTCCGGGCTATCGGCGAGCCAATAAGAATACATTGCAATACCCATAATAGTCATAAAGAACCACATTGCCGAATAGGAAGAATTCATTAACATTGTGCGCTCTTCATAGTCTGGTGCCAGTTCAGGCAACAATGCGTTGAACGGTACCACGTGAGCGGTGAGGGAAATACGAAGAGTCACTACCATGATCAGTAAGTAGATAAAAAGGCCTGTCTGGGACAGTTCCGGTGCAGCCCATAATAGGTAGTAGCTGATACTCACTGGGACTATTGAAACGTAAAGGAATGGGTGACGACGACCGAGGCGATGATGAAGACGATCTGACCATTGACCAATTAAAGGGTCAGACACTGCATCAATAATCAGCGCAATCATAAGCGCGAGGCCAGCCAGTGCTGGATCTAGCCCTAGAACCTGGCTGTAATATAAAAGCAGGAAGTAGGAGATGCCATTATTGATTAGACCTTGAGCGATACCCGAGGAGGCGAACGCAAATCTGGCCTGATTGTTTGGTGGCATAGCGGGAAGACCTTTTGTAGAGATAAAAATGTGTCGTTACTTAAGCGCTTCAAACTGAGATGCTTGGCCGTTTATAAATAGGAGTTCGAGACAAACAGCATTGGCGTCCAAGGGGAGCTCGTTTTATTTTATTATACTACGATTGTTGTATTATATGCATATAATAGCCACTAGAACAATGAGATGCTGTTTTATCCGGGATATGCTAGGGTGACCAGCAAATCTAAAGGAAGAGCTGGTAAAAATAGCGATAGTTCGAGAGAGTCATGCCGAAAATTATTGATCACGATCAACGCCGAGAAGAAATTGCCCAGCAGATAAATAGTTTGATCTCAGAAAAAGGGATTGAAAATACGACTATTCGAGCAATCTGCCGTCGCTCAGGATTCAGTACTGGTGTCCTAGCACATTATTTTGAGAATAGAGAGGCTATGCTGATCTATGTGTTTGAGTGGCATATGTTGCATGTTTACAAGCGTTTGGAGTCTCTCGATGATATCGAAACCACAGATGGATTCGAGTTACTCAACCGTGCTGTTGAGATGTTATTGCCAGGCTATGATGGTGGTCCAGGGGATGAAGAAATTATATTTTCAGCGGGGCTCTGGACTTTTATGCAGAGTGAGGAGCATCGTAAAAAGCTGCTTGTTAATAGCTACAAACCCATTGTCACAGTCTTAGAAAATATTCTTATTCGTCTCAATATTGCCCCAGAGCATGCCGGGGTCAAAGCATCTCTGCTGCAGGCGACAATAGATGGTCTCTGGATTCATTGCGATGCTGGATTGATAGCCAAGGCCAGCGTCCAGAGCTTGGTAGAAGATATAGTGGCAAGTACGCTCATTCCCAGAAATAAACCTGCAGCATAGCTCTATTTTCCATCTTTTATTCAAAATATTCTTAGCACACTCACTCATCCAAACTAGGTTGTGTAAGGCTGATATGCCCCTGCTTAATAAAGCGGTGGAGGATAAACCTTTAAATTAATTGGCATCCTGCCCAATATAGCTAATTTTAACCCCCCTAGATATGTCAACTGACATGCTGTATTATGTCAACTGACATGCGAGTCATTTGAGACGCTATATCGTCCTATTTTCATAACTAAAAAAAGATTTCATGATTTAACTTTGGGGAAAATAAAATGAAAAAAATAACAAAGTCTTTAACTGTTGCTGCCATATCTGGGTTGATGCTTCCGCCGTTGGCTCAAGCTGAAATAGACGAAATTATTGTAACTGCGAACAAGCGCGAGCAAAATATTCAAGATGTGCCGATAGCAATCAGTGCTTTTGATGAGTCAGCTCTCGATGAAATGGGGGCTAGCTCACTTGAGAATGTTACCAACTTCGTTCCAGGTGTTGCTCTTTTTGATGATCGAGGCGCAGGGCAGCCGACTTGGATTATTCGAGGTGTAGGCCTAGCTGACTTTAATTCAAACAATACCCCTACCGCGGCAATCTATTATGACGAAGCCTATATGACGTCAAACGCATTGGGTGGCATCGGCTTATATGATGTTGAGCGAATTGAAATTCTTAAAGGGCCACAAGGTGGCCTGTATGGACGCAATACCACTGGTGGCGCTATCCGAATTGCCTCCAACCGACCTAATTTAGAAGAAGTTGAAGGCTCTATCAGTGCTGGGTATGAGGCGCGTTATGGCGGAACTCTAGTTGAGGGGGCCTATAATGCCCCTCTATCTGAGGAGATGGCCATTCGTGTTGCAATGCAGCGAAGTGATGGTGGTGGATGGCAGGATTCTTTGGTAACAGCGGAAGATGACAACCATGGTGACCGAGACAGTCTGGCATTTAGAGGACAGTTATTCTACGCGCCATCAGACGAATTAGAGGTTTTATTCAAGGCTGATATTGGTCGTGATAGATCTGAGACGGTATTAGGTCGAGCTAATGGTTTCTATAGTAGCGATTATTCGTTCAATCCCTGTGCAGCGATTATGGCCGGTCGAAGGGATGAGACATCCTGTATTGGTCTGCATAATTTAGTGGGTGATCCAAGATTACCCTCTGATCAAACGGCCAATGGCTCTGTGGTTTTAGCAAATTCAGAAAATAATCGATTGGATAACGAGTGGACAGGCTATACCCTCAGGTTAGACCGTGATCTAGGGTTCGCTAATTTAGTGTCAATCTCTAGCTATCTTGACTTCGATTATGTGCAGTATTTTGATTATGACGGCACACCACTGGATTTTGTTCAGAGTGAGGATGGAATTCCCGATTCCGAAACCAATATCGAGCAATGGTCTCAAGAGCTCCGTTTAATCTCCTTTAATGATGGTCCAGTTACTTGGCTTGCTGGAGCTTCATTTGCGAGCGACACCAACTCGACGCGAGGAAGTGCTTCGGTGAAAGGGCTTGCAGATATTGGATTCACCCCAATAACTGCGATAGAAACTATCTACGAGCAGAAAACTGACACCTGGGCAGTCTATGGTCAGGTTGGATATGATGTTACCGATACCGTCAATATAAATGGCTCTGTTCGTTATACCGACGAAGACAGAGAGATTGACTATGTGTCAAAGATTGCCCTCGCTGATGGGGTTCTTTTTCCTTTGGGTGATATACAGGGCTTTACCACTTCACTCGAAAGTAACTGGTCGGGTCACCTTGGCATGGACTGGCGTCTCAATGACGATACCCTGCTTTACGCTAAGTTTTCTCGTGGCTTTAAATCCGGTGGTTTCTTTGCGGGCTTTACTGATAACAACGACACGCTTACACCCTATAAAGAAGAGGTCAATGACGCATATGAGATTGGGTTAAAGTCCAATCCGTCGGATAACTTGCAAATTAATGCGGCATTATTTTTCTATGACTATCAAGATGCTCAAGGCAAAATTTCCACACCATCTGCCGCATCGCCCAGTGGATACCTTACTGCTCTGGGTACGTTGGGTGATGCAGAGCACACAGGCTTCGAGCTAGATGCTTTGTGGGCGCCTTCAGAATTACCTGGTTTTAGTGTTCAGTTGGCGGGTTCTTGGCTAGAGGCTGAGATTTCTGACTCCGATGAAATCTCCTTCGACCAGTTGGGTATGCCTTACTCTTTAGAGGGCATAGACCGTGACTTCTCGCCGAAATCCAGTTATTCAATAGTACTGAGGCAGGATAAAGAGCTCAGTGGTGGTCTGTTGGGGAGCGCTGCGCTGGTATACGCTTGGCGCGATGATCTAGCAGCTCGCTCTACACAACTTTCAGATACGGATTACGGTCTGCTAGGCCAAGAGGGCTATGGCATTTTGAATCTACGCATTGCTGTAAGTAACGAGAGTGCAGGGTGGGAGCTGTCTGTTGTGGGCGAGAATATTACCGATGAGGTCTATACCATTCGCGCTACAGGTGATGATACGGGCAGCTATATGGATATGATGGGTATGCCGGCTACTTGGACTTTGAATGCCCAGTTTAACTTCTAATCCAATACAGCTACTGTGGAAAATCAACCGTTGTTACTAAAATGGTTGGCGTTGAGGGTAAGCTTGATAAAAGCTTGCCCTCAATTTAATTTCTCATGATCGAGAGTCCTTTTAGGTGGTATATTTGTTGATCAGTTATGATGATATTTGCACTGCATACATTCAAAAATGTTAGGAGAGCAATGTGAGATCTGTTTTGTTGACCAGGTTGATGCTTCTAATTGCAACCACAATAATGGTGATGACCATACCCATAAATGCAGCAGAATCTGAGGATCAAAGCTTATATTTAAAGCTGCTGAAGTATGAATACGATAATCGAACCTTTGCCTACTTAGGCATGAAAAAAGCAGCCCATGTGTTAAAAGATGAGCCGGCAGGCGTTTTTTACCAAGCCTATTATGATCTTGAGGTGGTTAATCAGCAGATCTATAAACGCAGTGCTGTTGCATTGAATTTCGATTACAAAGCCAGCTGGTTTACGAAATTCAGAGGTCATGCTGGAGGCTTTGCAGCACATTTCATTACCTTTAGTCCAGAGTCGCTGATAAAGATAATCGTTCCTTATATTCCTAAACTTGAGCAGTTAAGAGATCTTGCAGACCCGAGGTATCAATCATTTTTTGCTTATATCGTGGCTCAGGAGAAGACTCAGTTGGAAGCCAGTCAGATTGCCAAGGCAGAAGGGTGGGAGCAAGGGGCCAAGGTTCTGCGAGCATTTGTAGATAGCATTGACGTAGATAACATAACGGTCATACATGGTGATAACTAAATCTATTCAACCTTGAGTCAAGACTCCTTATTTCACTGATTCAAATCCTTTTAGCACTTCTAGCACGTTGATGCCTACTTCATCAATATCATAGCCGCCTTCCATAACGAAAAGAGTAGGTATGTTCAGTTCACTAATCATAGCGCCAGTGGTGAAGTAATCTGCTGTGGTCAGTTTAAAAAAACTGATTGGGTCATTTTCAAAAGTGTCTACACCCAGAGACACGATTAAATACTGTGGTGAAAATTGGTCGAGTTCTGCTAGTGCAGCAGTTAACGACTGCTGCCACTGGGTGAAACTGGTGTCCCGCGGCATGGGGTAGTTCAGATTGTAGCCCAGTCCCTTTCCTGAGCCTATTTCATCGGCATATCCGAGAAAATAAGGGAAGGCCTGTTGCGGATCGCCATGGAGAGAACAGAACATTACATCATCGCGGTCATAAAAAATATCCTGAGTGCCATTGCCATGATGGAAGTCTATATCCAGGATGGCGGCGCGCTTAGTACCCTGATCACACAGATATTGTGCCGCAATAGCGGCATTATTTAAAAAGCAGTAGCCACCAAACATATCGCTGGCGGCATGATGTCCAGGGGGGCGGCAAAGGGAAAATATTCCCTGCTCACCCTGGTACAGAGCCTTGGCGCCCGTCAATGCCACATCCTTAGAAGCCAATGCTGCGGCCCAGGTCCCTTCGGTAATTGAGGTCTCCGCCGCCAATGCATAGTAACCAATCTTGCCATCAATAGAACTTGGTACCCGAGACTGCATGCGTCTCGCTGGCCAGGAGCTCGCAATTGCTTCACCGGTAAACCCGGCATCTTGCCACTCTTGCCAGGCGGCTTCTAGAAAGGCAATAAAATCGTCGCTATGGACTGCTCTAACAGGATCCATAGTAAAGGTCTCGGGTTCTAAGATTTCGCCGAGATGCGATTGAGCGATGGCTTTGATAACTGTGTCAGCCCTTGATGGTCGCTCAAAGGGCGTGACTAACTCGCCGCCATAGAGTTCTGTTTTAGCATCTCGCAAACGATGTTTGTCACTGTAGATGGTTTTAATAGTCGATGTCCTTTAATTGAGTAGCGCCCATCTGGGTGATATCAGAGGGTAACTGTTTTGCCGATAGCCTATTGGATACCGGAAGGACTAGCGCCAGACTCAGCCCAGAGGTTTTGGTTAAAAATACACGACGATTAATTCCTCTGTTGGCCTCACTCATTATTAACTACCTGTAAATATTGATTTGGTCTGATTAAAACGCTGCTAGTACTGTTAATCCAACACAGGATATCGCAGCGGCAATTAGAGCGTAGGGTATCTGAGTTAGTGCATGGTCCATTACATCACAACCACTGCCCTGGGCCGCCAATACGGTGGCATCAGAATAAAAACAGGCGTGACTGCCAAAAGCACTGGCGGATACTAGGGCCCCGATCGCCAGTGGAATGCTGACACCCACAGTTTCTGCCAGTGGTAAGATGATGGGGATAGCAATGGCGAAAACGCCCCAGCTGGAACCTGTTGCAAACGAAATAAGCGCCATAGCGAGGAAGGTCAGGGCGGGAAACATAAGAGGTGTCATTAATGGGGCTACATTTTCGATCACATAGGTTGCCAATCCCAACTGGTCATTGACCTCCTTGAAGACAAAGGCCATCACAACCATGGTTAGTGCTGGTAGCATAATCTTAATGCCATCAATAACCGCATCAAACATCTGCGTCCAGGCCATAAGTCGCTGAGCACCAAACAAAATAATGGTGATGGCAACCGACATAATTACGCCAATCTGTACATCCAGGTCATACCAGATACTAAAACCCAGCAGGGCCACAATGGGCAGCACAAAGTGGTAGATTCGAACCCTATCCTCTGTATCGACCAGACTCTCTTCTTCGCCCTCATCGATGGGTAGTGGCGCCGTTCCCTCAGCCGCTCTCTGCTGTGCAGACTTCATCATTCCCAGTGCGGGTACAATACCTGCTGCCACTAAAGGTACTAAGAGCATGGCTGCTATGGGGTAAACCATATAGGGAATGGCACTGACATAAAGGGCCATGCCCTGTCCTGATTCTGCATAGCCAGCGTCCATAAATAGGCCGGCGTAGAATACGGCCCAGGTAGACACTGGCACCAGCACGCAGATAGGCGCTGCGGTAGAGTCGACCACATAGGCAAGCATTTCCCGTGAGACTTTAAATTTATCTGTCACCTTGCGCATCGATGAGCCAACCGCAAGGGCATTGAGATAATCATCGATAAACACAACCAGACCCAATAGCCAGGTGTAGAGAAGGGCGCTTGTAGAATTTTGGGCCTTTGAGGAGAGTGCGCGACTAAAAGCGCTAGCGGCGCCTACTCGCATCAGCAGGGTAATAAGGCTGCCCATCAGCCCGCAAACAATAATTACCCAGGCGATGGTTTCATGCATCATCACCTCGAGCAGTATGGAGGAGAAGTTACTCAGGGCGGCAGAGGGTTCTAGCATTAACAGTCCAACAAACACACCGGCCAGTAAGGATTCGATAGGTCGGCGACTCAATATCGCAGTAATAACGGTAACCAGTGCTGGAAGTAGCACCAGTAAGCTAGTTTCGGTAGCCAAAAGAAATCTCCTCGATGGATTGCAGGTTTATGAAGGGCTAGATTATTTTTAGTCTAAATATACTCTTTAATGTCACCCATGTCATGCGACATGCTCACTAAAACATTATTTCGTTAAATGCTGCTTTTCAATTAAGTTTCTAATCCAGAGTTGCTTTTGCATAGTAACAGTACTCTCAATAGTAATTGAGGAACGGTACGGTTAAGTTCGCTAACGGTGAAAATCTGACGATTATTAGTATCAGAAGACATGGTTATATTGTAGTGAAATGAGCAGTTAAAGGTAACTTATTTCGATCGCAGTGAAGTGTCATATAGCTGGGCCAAAACTTAAAAAAAACATCAAAATCAATAATTTACCGACCGTTGAGCGGTTTAATATAGCGACAAATAAATGTTTACCTTGCAGCCCCCTAGGCTTATAATGCGCCGCTTACTTTTTTTAAACCCTAATGTGTAGTCTCTTGTTGAGCATACTGAGGTAAGCGGTCTTTATGTTACGAATCTCAAACGAAGCACTAACCTTTGACGACGTTTTGCTCGTCCCTGGGTATTCTGACGTCACCGCTAAAGACGTTACTACTCAGAGTCAATTGACGCGCAATATCACCATGAACATTCCGCTCGTTTCTGCGGCAATGGATACAGTCACCGAATCTCAGCTAGCCATCGCCATAGCGCAAGAAGGTGGTGTGGGTATCGTTCATAAGAGCATGACCATAGAAGACCAAGCTAAAGAAGTATGGGCTGTTAAAAAATATGAGAGCGGCGTTGTAAAAGATCCTTTCACCATTGAAGCCTCGGCAACATTGGAACAACTGCATGAACTGACGATAGCCAATAACATATCTGGCGTGCCAATTCTCGATAAGGGTAATCTAGTAGGTATAGTGACTCGGCGCGATGTGCGTTTTGCCACTGATATGAGTGCCTCTGTAACCTCTGTGATGACACCAAAAGACCAACTGGTTACCGTAAAAGAGGGAGCCGGAGCTGATGAAGTACGAGCGCTCCTTCACAAGCATAGAATTGAAAAAGTATTAGTCATCAATGATGCCTTTGAACTCAAAGGGCTCATCACCGTGACTGATATCGACAAAGCCGAACAATATCCAGATGCATGTAAAGATGACCAAGGCCGACTCATTGTTGGCGCCTCAGTTAGTGTTGGCGAAGGGACTGATGAGCGAGTAGCTGCTCTTGTTCACGCCAATGTCGATGTGCTAGTTGTTGATACAGCACACGGTCATTCATTGAATGTATTAAATCGCGTCAAGTGGATTAAGAAAAACTTCCCTGATGTGCAGGTTATAGGTGGAAACGTGGCCACCGGTGCTGGCGCAAAGGCTCTGGTGGATGCAGGAGCAGACGGTGTAAAGGTTGGTATAGGCCCGGGTTCAATTTGTACCACTCGCATTGTGACGGGTATCGGAGTTCCTCAGGTAACGGCCATTGCAGAAGCCGTAGCTGCTTTAAAAGGGACGGGGGTTCCGGTGATTGCTGATGGTGGTATTCGTTATTCTGGTGATATGGCAAAAGCTATAGTTGCCGGCGCTAGCGCAGTGATGATGGGCTCAATGTTGGCAGGTACAGAAGAAGCACCGGGTGAGATAGAGATGTTCCAAGGTCGATCTTATAAGAATTATCGTGGAATGGGCTCCTTAGGTGCCATGGCTCATAACCAAGGATCTAGTGATCGTTACTTCCAAGATGCCAGCGCTGTTGAGAAATTAGTGCCAGAGGGAATCGAAGGGCGAGTACCTTACAAAGGTCCTGTAGCGAATATTATCCACCAGATGATGGGTGGTCTTAGGTCAGCTATGGGATACACCGGTTGCACAACTATCGAACAGATGAGAACTGAACCTGAGTTTGTCAGGGTGACTTCCGCAGGAATGGGCGAGAGCCATGTTCATGATGTTCAAATTACTAAAGAGGCACCTAACTACCCAGCGGGTGGCCGATAATTAGGCCAGCGTTAGTGCGTAATTAATTAGTATTTATTGGAGGGCTGGGCTGGTGAGCTTAGCCCTTTTACTTTAAGGTCAACAAATGACAGATTTACATTCGCAAAAGATACTTATTCTCGATTTTGGTTCTCAATACACCCAATTAATTGCTCGTCGTATACGAGAAATTGGTGTCTTCTCTGAGATAAGGGCATGGGATATTACCGAGCAAGAAATTCGCGAATTCGACCCCCAAGGGATAATTCTTTCTGGAGGACCTGAGTCAGTTACTGGAGGCGCAAGTGCACCAAGAGCGCCAGATTGCGTGTTCACCATGGGATTGCCCATATTAGGAATATGCTACGGCATGCAGACTATGGCTGGTCAGCTGGGTGGCAAGGTTGATACATCAGATATACGCGAATTTGGCTATGCTCAAGTAAAGTTAGAGGGAGAGTCCTCTCTGCTTCGTGAGATTGCAGATCATACAGACAATAACGGCGAGTCACTGCTTGATGTGTGGATGAGCCATGGTGACAAAGTAGTTGCCATGCCTGAAGGCTTTAGCCTGATGGCTTCAACACCATCCTGCCCGATTGCGGGTATGGTCAATGAAGATAAAAAATTCTATGGTATTCAGTTCCATCCTGAGGTCACCCACACACTCCAAGGCGAGGCTATTTTTAAGCGCTTTGCGTTAGAAATTTGCGGTTGTGAACCGCTATGGACTGCCGCAGCGATCATTGAAGATCAAATAGCTCGTGTTAAAGCACAAGTGGGCGATAGTCATGTGTTGTTGGGCCTCTCAGGGGGTGTTGACTCCTCTGTGGTTGCGGCCCTACTGCATAAGGCTATAGGTGATCAGTTGACCTGCGTTTTTGTTGATAACGGATTACTACGCAAAAATGAAGGCGAAATGGTCATGGAGATGTTCGCCAAAAATATGGGTGTTAAAGTCATTCGTGCCAATGCCCAAGAGAAGTTCTTGAATGGCTTAGTTGGCGTGAGTGATCCAGAAGCCAAACGTAAAGTGATTGGCAATACCTTTATTGAAATCTTCGATGAAGAATCTAACAAAATTGAGAATGTTAACTTCCTGGCCCAGGGCACCATCTATCCCGACGTGATTGAGTCCGCTGCCTCTAAAACTGGCAAGGCCCATGTCATCAAGTCTCATCATAATGTAGGTGGTCTGCCCGATGATATGGCTCTGGAGTTGGTTGAGCCACTGCGCGAACTGTTTAAAGACGAAGTGCGCAAGATTGGTGTTGAGCTTGGCCTGCCCTACGATATGGTCTATCGCCACCCGTTCCCAGGCCCCGGTCTTGGTGTGCGAATCCTTGGTGAAGTTAAAAAAGAGTATGCCGATATCCTTCGCGAGGCCGACGCTATCTTTATTGAAGAGTTACACAACTCTGGTTGGTACCATAAAACTAGCCAAGCCTTTGCTGTATTTCTACCCATTAAGTCAGTGGGGGTGGTGGGTGATGCGCGCCGCTATGAGTGGGTGATTGCCCTTCGTGCGGTAGAAACCATCGACTTTATGACAGCCCGTTGGGCGCATTTGCCTTATGAGCTGTTAGAGAAAGTATCCAATCGCATTATTAACGAGATCACCGAGGTTTCTCGGGTGACTTACGATGTGTCGAGTAAGCCGCCAGCTACTATAGAGTGGGAATAAGCGTGTTCCTCGCAAACCCCCATTCTTAAAGGGTTTAGCACTCTAAAAACAGTTACAAACTTGTTACAAACTCCTCTGTAGACTCCATTCCTTTGTAGCAATTACAAACTTTGTTACAAACTAACTCAACTATTGCGATTCATAATTAGCTTAGAATCCACAAAAGTTAATCTATAACTTTCCAATATAGAAAGTTATTACTTTCCATTATGGAAAGTATGTGGTAAAGTTATTTCATTAATATAAATTATAGGAACAGAAACTATGAATAATGAAAAACAAACTATATCCAAAGAAGAGGCGGCTGCGACATTAAAATCAGTAGACTCAACCAAACGCGACGCCATCCAGTCATTCAGAATACCTTTATTGCTCATAACACTAATTAGCTTAAGTTGCTCCCTTGTTGTTTTTAGTTGGGGGATGACAGAGCATGACAATTTGTGGGCTTTGGGCATGTATATAGGATCGGCTAGCTTTGGTATATTTGTAGCTTTCTATTTATATACCTTCCGTCTGTTGGGAATAAAGGTAAGTGTTTTAGCTAGGACAAAAGACAGGATAAAAAGCGAGCTTTTATTGCTTGTTATATTTGCGGTTATTCTCATTTTTGGAAGACAATTTCGAGTTTATGAAGGGTTCGAATACGCACCTCACATAGCTGCATTGATTTCAGGTGGTTTTATGGCATATCTGCTATATAAATATCCTGCCGGTGAGTACTTACAGGAAATCAAACATAATGGCTAAGGCAACATTCGACACTATCATCCATGCACCAAATCGCCTGCAAATATGTGCTTTGTTGGACACTACAAAAGAGTTGGAGTTTCAGATTATTAAAGAACAACTCGATGTAAGTGATTCGGTAGTTTCGAAACATTTAAAAGTATTGGAAGATGCCAATTACGTTCGACTAATTAAAAAAACGGAATTCACTCGCCAACGAACTTGGGTATCATTGACGCCTAAGGGAAGAAGATCTTTCAAGCTTCATTTAGAGGAACTGAAAAGAATAATTGGAGAAACATAGAAATGGTTGGACTGAAAATTACAGGTTGGACTATTTTATTAACGCTCGCAATGACAGTAATAAGCGCCAGTAATCAAGCAGATGAAGTTCAAAATGTTACCAAGCGTGTTCCAGCTGAATGGGAGCCGCAAGAGGCGATTTGGATGCAATGGCCGGGCTACTGGGAGAAAGAGAGTGAAATAGCATTTGCAAAGATAGCCGATATTGTTTCGCGATATGAAAAGCTCCATATCCTCTACCATTCAGACCAAGTTTATGCAGACGCGCGAAAAGCAATGAGTGATATTGGGGCAGATCCACAGCATACAAATATCCAGTGGCACGCAGTACCTTATGATAATTCTTGGATGAGAGACAATGGACCAGTTTATGTTTTAAATGGCAATGAATTGAGGATTCAAAATTGGGAGTTTGATGGCTGGGGAGGTGCTTTTGGATCAGATATACCTTTCAACTTAGATAATATAGTTCCAATTAAAGTAGGCAAGATCTTAAATATGCCTGTTGATCATATAGATATTGTTCATGAGCGAGGAAACTTAGAGTTTAATGGATCAGATACAGTCATATTAAACTGGAGCACCATTGGAGACTCAAATCGGAACTTGGCTTACAGTAAAAAACAGGCGGAAGAGGACCTCAGGGAGTACTTCGGTGTAAAACAAGTTATCTTTATCGAGGGAGTCCCCGAGGGAGATCTAACCAAAGGACACATTGACGGTATTGCCCGGTTTATTGGATCGACAACTGTTGTCGTTGTTCGATGTACATCTCGATCGTTATGTCGACCTGATAGCACCGATGCTGAGATCTATGACAAGGCAGCAAAAATAATAGAAATGGAGGGGTTCAATGTAATAAGAGAACCCATCGAAGGTTTTGTTAACCATAAAGATCAAATGTTTGACACTAATTATATGAACTGGCTAGTTGGAAACGGATTTGTAATTGTGCCTGGCTTTGGGAACCCGGAAACAGATATCACGGCAAAATCGCGTATAGAGAGCTATTTTCCTGATCGTGATGTGTATCTGATTGACATGTTAAGCTCCTGGTCAGCAGGAGGAGGAGTTCACTGTCATACAAATGATCAACCCGCCTTCTCTGTATCAAATTAACCTCTATGATTTTATAAAAAACTAACTTAAAAATTGATAGAAACCTTTTTGAAACCATCGATTTTAAGGGGCTTAAGAGGGGTAAACCTATTGAGTGGGAATAAAAGAAACAAGAGGTGAAATCCCCCCGAAAAGTAATCGCGGTTTTAAGTAGAGACTTTTATGATGTTAATCAGAGGAAGTTTTTATGAAGAGATCGAAGTTTTCGGACAGCCAAATACTGTCCATATTGAAGCAGCACGAGGCAGGAGTTCCGGTATCGGAATTAGAGCGTGAATATTGTGCAGTCAAATTTACTCCTCGCAAGGCATTGTTTTTACGCGGTTTATTTTAACTGTGACTCTTGAATGTAAGCAAGCGTCACTAATTAAAATTGGTTTTAATCAGGAGACTGTCGAAATGAGTCGAAAACAAAAACCGGTAGTCATCGTCGGAGGCGGGCTCTCTGGCCTGTCGGCGGCAAAGCGACTGAAGGAGGCGGGCGTGCCGATCATACTGCTGGAGGGCAGGGATCGCCTGGGCGGCCGCGCACACACGGTCGATATTGCGGGCAATCAAGCCTCTTGGGTCGAATTGGGACCCTTCTGGATTGAGGACCATCTGACTAACCCCGCCTACCACTTGCTGAAGGACATCGGGGTCCAAGTTCATCAGCACGACATTGGGCCTTCAACCGTGCGGATCTATGACCAACGTTCCGCGCGCTGGCTAGGGTGGGCATCAACCCTGTGGGCGTTTATCAA
>ENA-OREB01000259-OREB01000259.1-marine-metagenome-genome-assembly--contig:-NODE-259-length-27853-cov-4.571357_pt1 | contig 27853 bp, 37 predicted proteins | sample MGYA00248625_ERZ508552 | MGnify/ENA primary metagenome ERZ508552 (study PRJEB26219, sample SAMN06267888) | marine metagenome | isolation source: Monterey Bay, California, USA | place: USA:Monterey Bay...
TATTGAACTAAGATATCTTACTGGCTCTTTCATCTTTTAATTTTTTTTTCAATAAAAAATTTCCAAATAATAATAAAAGCTAATGTTAGAAAAAGAACTTTTATATCTATTGAACTGTCGTAATTGAGAAAGTCTCTCATTTTATTCTTTAATTAAGAAGGTAGTTGTCTTTCTTGTATTTACTTCAACGCCTTCTTTGTTTACTTCAACCTCTAATGAAGTTAAAGTTCCCATCTTTTTTTCTGAATCAATATTTAAAGAAAAAATAGCTCGATCTTTAAAAGATATTTTTCCTGCTACAATTCCCTTTTTTAAAAATTCAATATTTGTATTCAGGTTAGAATCATATGTTCCTACAAATCTTGTTAGAGTGGGTAGGTTAGTTTCAATAATAACTTCCTTTCTTGTTAATTTTAAAACTCCTTCCATTTCAAGATCAAAATAATTAACTCCATTGTCTCTATATATCTTAATCTTATATTCTCCAATTAAACCAGCATCTTTTAAATAGTCACCAATTAGTCTATCACTGCTAATTTTTAAATACTCACCCTCATCTACAAAATTGAAATAATCTTTAAAATATCCTGAAAATATTCTATCGGAAGCTAATACTTCAAGTTTTTTATTTGAATATTCCCATTTGGCAAGTTTTTGCACTTCTCCATAGTTTCCCTTAAAGATTAGATATGATAGATACTTATTTCTCTTATCACTTTGTTGAAGTAACCAATGAATACTATCACCTCTAACAACTGTATATCTATTTCCATAGTAAGATATTATCTCTTCAATAGGACCGTTGATTTTATAATCTTGAAATTTTAGGTTAGCATTTCTATTTGAAAAATCTATATAATATTTCAAGTCATTACTATCATAATACTTTTGAGAAGTTACAGGGCAGGAAATTGATAAAAAGAAAATTAATAGTAATAGTTTCTTCATTGTTTTCTAAAATCTATATTAATCTAGATTGTAATTGTTTTGTAATTCAGAGATTTGAAGCTTATATGACTTATACCATGTATTACCCATTTTTTTAGCTTCAATATGTAATTTATTATTTTTCCATTTCTGAATTGATTCTAGATCTTCCCAATATGAAATAAATATGTGTTTTTCATTTTTGGAAAACACCTCATGTCCAATGTATCCTTTGTTTTTGCTTACCTCCTTAATGGTCATATCATCCATTTCTTTATATCCTTCCAGATTAGTTGATTTCTCATAAATGAAGGATGCAATAATTGAACCTTTTGGAATTACAATAGGCATTTTAAGATAAATTGTTTAAGTTGCTTTGTCGAATTTAAGAAAAATGAATGATTCTAGGTTGAAAAATATTTTTGGAGATGCTTATACAGAGGATTTCTTCTCTAGTGGTTCTATATATAGTCAAACTTTAAATGAGAAGGGTATTTTAATTTTTAACTCATTTATTGGACCAGATGGATTGAAGACTCTTCAAAATGAAGCAAATGAACTTAAAGAACATTCTTACAAAAGCTCATCTGAATACAATGTTTATATTTCTGAATATGACAATGCTTTTTCTGCGGATAGTCCTCGAAATAGAATTATGAGTACATCAAAAAAATGTATTCCTAATGATTTAATCCCAAATCAATCAATTCTTCAAAAAATATATGATTCTCCTTTAGTTAGGTCCTTTTTCCTTGATCTTTTAGATAAAGATGAGTTACACCCTTATGAAGATCCTCTGTCTAGTATTAATATTAACTATTATGATAAAGGTGATGCTTTAGGTTGGCATTTTGATAATTCTGATTACACAATAACATTACTAATTAAAAACTGTTCAAAAGGAGGTATCTATGAATTCTTTAATGATATGAGATATAAGAATGATAAAGAAGATTATGATTTAGTAGAAAAAATATTAGACAAAAAAGTAAAAGGAACAAGAGTAAATAGTATTGAAGGTGATTTAATGATATTTAAAGGAAACAAATCAATACATCAAGTAACTGCTGTTGAAGAGGGGGAAAGGATATTAGTTACTTTTAACTATAATGAAGAAAGTGGAGTATCTCTATCTGAGCAATCAAGAAAAACATTTTTTGGACGGATAAAATAAAAAAGACCTCCGAAGAGGTCTATTTTTTATTCAGCTGAGGCTTGACCTCTTTCTTGCTGAAATACATTAAAGTTTACAATTTTTCCATCTGCAATATTTGCATCAATGACTTGATATACAGTGACATCATTTCCATCAACACTTAATGTTACTTCATGACCTGCTGTAACAAAATCAAGATATTCTCCTTCTGGTGTTTGACCACTGTTTGAAATCGCCCAAAGAATTGTCCATCTTGGGTTGTTAGCTTCAAACCATTCAGATAAAAATGCTATGTGAGCATCAGAACCTTCAACAACTTCTCCTGCAGAGCCAAAAGCTTGAAATCCATCAGCATTTAGAGATCTAATACTTTCAATATCTCTTTCATTATGAGCATCTATATATGTTGCCCATATGTTAGCTATGTCATCTGGACCAGCAACAATGTCAGTACTTTCAGCTCCATTAGCAACTGAAAATCCAATTACCTGTGGAGAGCTTTCTGTTGTCTCACAAGAAATTGACATAATGCTAATTGATAATAATAATATAAATATGTTTTTCATTTTGTTTGATTATTGATTTAAGGTAAATGTAGTTATATCTAATTTAAAACTACTTTACTATTTTTTTAAATTTTAATGAAGTAATCAATCCAATAATAGAAGAAACACCAAGTATCATATAAATTAATTGATGGCCTTTAATTCCAGGATAAGTATCTAATAAATATCCATAAAGAGGAGTAGCAAATATATCAGGAGAGTATCCTATAATTGAAACTATCCCTATAGCAGTACCAGATAATGCAATAGGTATATCTCCATCATTTAGAATAGAAAAATACAAACCTCTAATTGCATAAGTTCCAACCGCAACAATAATTAATGAAATTATAAACAGTGTATTTACTGATGAACTAATTATACCACTTGCAAATAGAATTGACCCTATTAGCATTATAATGAAACCATAAATTATATTATTAATGTTACCAGTTTTATCCGAAAATAAGCCGACTGATATACATACTATAGGTCTAAGATATTGTTGGTAAGCGCCAATCTTTGCAGCTTCAATTTGATCATACATCATAACTTCAGATGCATAAAGAGAATATATGTCTGTTATTTTATATCCCATATATGCACAAAGAATTATAAATGAGATTAAAAAAATAGATTTTGACTTTAATAGTTTTTTCATGTTTTTGAAATCACCAATCTTTTCATCATCTGAAATCTCAACTTTTAATAATGAATAAACTATAATTCCACAAATAAATACAAGGATAGATGAAACAGCTATTACATATTTAAAAGCATTTTGCTTGTCTTGAATATTAGCCGTAGAAATATCTGTAGTTATTAAAATAGAAAATATAATTACTCCAATTACACCAATAGAAGATGCTACTATTCCTCGACCACCATCAAGAAAACTAAAAGTTTTTCCCTGTTTGTTTTGACCTCCTATCATTCTTGTAGCCTTAATCATTGGAGCCCAAAAAAGAAATACTGTAGTGAATCCCCAATATGCAAACAATAATTGCATTACTAAATAAGATGGATAGGTCATCATAATAAATCCACCAAATGAAGTTAGAATTAATGAAATTGAAAGTAACTTTCTGGGGGAGTACTTGTCAGCTAGTATTCCTCCATATAAATATGATAAAAAAGCAACAATACCATATGTTGAAAAAAGAGTTCCTAATTCAAGATTAGTTAAATTAAATACATCTAAAAATGTAGGTCTAAAAACTCTAGCCAATACATACGGAAGAATATAAATAGATTCTGCAGCAAGAATTAAAACTATTAGATATGTGTAATATTTATTTTTAATGTGTTTAGGTATTAATCAATTAAATTCATTAATTCATTTGAGTTAATAACAGTAGCAAACTCTTCATTTATACTCGCAAGAGAAGTTTCATAAATAACTTCACAATCTATAATTTCACCATTAATTGCTTTTGTATTATAACAAGCTGTTGAGTCTGAAACTAAGTAAGTATCAAAACCCAGATTCCCAGACATCCTTGTTGTTGTTGAAATACAATGATTAGTTGTCATTCCAACTATTATTATTATTTCTGTTTTTGATTCATTTAAGATAGATTTTAAACCAGTTCCTATAAAAGCACTATTTACATTTTTTGTAAGAACAATCTCATCATCTAGAGGGGTTACATGATTATTGAACTCAAAACCAGGATTAGATTCATGTAGTTTAGAATCAAGATTAGTAGAGCTATGTCTAACATGAATAATAGGTAAATTTTTCTCTCTCCATTTTAAAAGTATTTTTCCACATATTAACTCTGCATCAGGATTATTTCTTTTGAAACCAGGATAATCATCATCTAAAAATGCTTTCTGAACATCAACTAATAAAAGTGTTGGCTTTTTTGATTTTAAATTCATGTTTATTTGAATCTTTTTATAACTTAAGTTAAATATATAGAAATTGAATCAATTAAATAGACTTCATGCAATTTGGAATCCCCACGTTTATCATGGATGGGGGAAAACTAAAAAATACTTTGAAGGTTGGTACTATAAAATTGTATCAAAAGATCAAAATAATGCTTTTGCAATTATCCCAGGTATTGCCATGGATGAGAATGGTAACAAACAATCTTTTATTCAAGTTTTAGATGGTAAAAATCATGAAGCTATTTACCATAAATTTGATGCTGATATTTTTATGCCAACACCAAAAGAACATAATCTTTCCATAGATAATAATATTTTTACTTACGATAAAATTTCTCTTGATTTACCTAACCTAAAAGGTCAACTAGTATTTAAAAACCAACATCCATGGTCTAGTAGTTTCTTTTCTCCAGGGATTATGGGCCCATATTCTTTTGTCCCTTTTATGGAATGCTATCATGGTATCCTTAGTATGAATCATACTATCTCAGGTATCATTAATCACAATGGAATTGATATATCTTTTGATGAGGGTAAAGGATATATGGAGAAAGATTGGGGACACTCTTTCCCTAAGGCATATATTTGGATGCAAAGCAATCATTTTTCTAAACCAAACATTTCTGTAAAATCATCAATTGCGATTATCCCATGGCTTAAAAGTTCTTTTATTGGACACATTGCGGGAATTTTAATTGACGATAACCTTATTGAGTTTACAACGTATAATGGAACAAAGGTTAATTCTTGTGAGATTACTAAAAAAAATGTAAAAATAGAGATGGAAAACAAATCATATAAACTTAATATTAATGCCTATAGAGAGAAAGCAACAACTCTTGCAGCTCCTATAAGTGGTTTTATGAATGGTAGAATAGATGAGAGTATGAATGCTAAGATTAATGTGAAGTTGTTTAATAAGAAAACTAAACAAATTATTCTTGAAGATATAGGATATTCTGCCGGAATTGAAGTTGCAGGAGAGTATAAACTTCTGGTTAAATAGATCTAGTCAATCAAAATTCCACCTTCACATTTATCATTTTGCCAAAGTTGGCCAATCTTATCTAGATATCTTTCATTTGTCTCTTCTTCACTAAAAAAATTCTTTCTTATAAGCGCAAGTTTATTTTCAGGATTTGTTATTATAGATATAAATAAAGGTTGGGTTTCATTAATAAATGCAACGAAATTTTTATAAACTATGTTGGTTTTAGAGTATCCAACTTCTTTTAAATCTGCTACACCTGAAATCATTAAAATAAACGTTTTCCAATCTTCTAATTGATTAAAAGTAAGTATACCAATATCCATTTTCTCAGGTTCATTTTCATTTTTGAAATACCATAAAACTTGAGAGTGAGAAAACTGATTGCATCCATCCTCACTGCTAAGAGTAACCTGTCTTAATTCAAATGGCTGCCCCCAATAAGTTCCTTCAAGAAGAGTCTTGTAGACATCTTGACTAAAACTATTCGTAACTGATAATAAAAGTAATATGAGTAATGATTTTCTCATTTTATTTCATATTCTTTTTACCATCTAAATACATAGAAAAATTCCAAAGTAAAACAGTAATCCAAAATCCTAGTTCAAATAAAAAATTAGCTGAGATGAATTCAAAAACACTAAGTAGGTATAGTATAGCAAACAATAAGTTTATGCTTATAAGAATTTTAGTTCTAATACTTAAATTATTCATTTTTATTTAAAGTTAATCTAATATTAGAAATTTAAAATTTATTATATTAATCTTTTAACATAAATCATTAATTATGAACGAAATAGAAATTTTAAACTATGCTCAAATGAATTTTATTCAAAACGGTCTATATATGGTAGCTTTTACTGCCTTTGTATTCATTACGTTTAGACTCATGAGATTTCAAAGAGAGCAAAATGCTAATGTTTTTGGAAAAATATTGGTAACCATATTTGGGTTATGTACCACATTTTTTGGTTATAATGTTTTTTCATTTTTATATGTAAATCAACTTGGACAGTCATACAGACTCTCTGAACTCCAATCTTCAGGAGCTGAACTAACAGCTTTATCTCAAAATTGGGTTGATTACATTGGTTATACAGTAGCCGATGGACTTCCAATCCCTTTTAGTCCTGAGCCTGCAGCTTATGTCTTTTTAGGCACATTCGCTACTATGGTTATAGCTGGAGTGTGGGTAAACCTTTCTAAGACTTAGAGATATTTAAATAGGCCCTCTTAATTGAGGGTCTATATAATATAGAAAAGGACAAAAAAGAAGTGAAAACTACTACCACCAATTACAAATAGATGCCATATTGTATGAGCATATTTTTTTTCCATTGAATAAAAAATGGTTCCAAGAGTGTAACTAAGACCACTCAAGGCTAATAATATAATTCCATTAAATTCTAAAACTTCAAATAAAGTTTTGATATCTATTACTATTACCCATCCCATTAACAAATATAATCCCAGGGATAGTTTTTCAAATTTACCAGTATAAAAAAGCTTGAATATTGTACCAAAAATAGCTATAATACAAACTGCTATAAAGATATAAATACCTGACTTGTCAAGAAGTGTTATTAGACAAACTGGAGCATATGAACCGGCTATTAAGTAGTAAATACTAATGTGATCAAATATTCTTAATTTTTCCTTTAAAACAGGTTCAGAGACATAATGATAAAGAGTTGATGATAAATAAACAGATACAAGTCCAAATCCAAAAAAAAGAATACTTGAAAGACTTAGTATTGGTAAGACATCATTAGTAAACAATAAATAGGAGATACCAATAATTGATCCTAAAAGTCCAATAAAGTGGGTAAGAGCATTCCAAAATTCTTCTTCTCTAGATACTTCCATATTGTTTTGCAAACATAAAAATTAGATATGATAAATAGTGAAGATGTAGATAATTAACATAGAATTATAAAATCAGTAACTTTGTTAAATTCTAAAACAAAAGAAATGAAAACTAAATCAGAGATAGTAGATAACTGGCTTGTAAGATATACTGGGTTAGAACTTAAAAGTTTTGGAGAGTATATTCTTTTAACAAACTTTGATAAGTATGTAAAGATTTTTGCTGAAAACTCAGGATGTGAGATTAAAGGGGAGGATAAAAATATGACTTCGGCTACATCTAAAAATATTACAATTATAAATTTTGGAATGGGTAGCCCAAATGCAGCTACTATTATGGACCTTTTATCAGCAATTACTCCAAAGGCTGTTCTTTTCCTTGGTAAATGTGGTGGATTAAAAAATAGAATTAATATTGGTGATTTCGTTCTTCCAATTGGAGCTATTAGAGGAGATGGAACATCAAATGATTATTTCCCTCCTGAAGTTCCTGCTATGCCTTCATTCTCTCTTCAGAAAGCTATCTCTACAACTATTAGAGAATTTAAAACTGATTACTGGACAGGAACTGTTTACACGACAAACAGAAGGGTATGGGAATATGATAAAGGATTTAAAGACTACATAAAAAAAACTAGGGCATATGCAATTGATATGGAAACAGCTACACTATTTACAGTAGGTTTTCATAATAAAATTCCAGTAGGTGCATTATTACTTGTTTCAGATTCACCGATGACACCTGAAGGTGTTAAAACTCTTGAAAAAGATGAAATTAATTCAAGACAATTTGACGAGAAACATATTGAAATTGGTGTTGATTCTCTAAGAAAATTAATGGATAATGCAGAAACTGTTAGGCATCTTAAGTTTTAGTTACTTAATATGAGAGTTTCATTTATATTAATTTTTATATTAATTTTTGGCTGTACAAAATCAGATTCTGATTTTGATGAAAAATTATCCAAAGAAGGATCTGATAATTTTGAATATTACGAAGGACTCTCAAGCTACAATATTCAACATGATGGTTTAAATAGAGAATATCTACTCTATATACCCCCAGATATTCAATCAAGAATTAATCTTCCTGTAATTTTTAATTTTCATGGATATTCTGGTCAAGCAGATCAGTTTTATAATATGACAGATTTAGTAGATATAGCAAATGAGAATGGAGTTGTTTTAGTATATCCTCAAGGTGCATTATTGCCTGGAGGGTCTACTCATTGGAATGCAGCACCAAAAAGAGATGGTTCTACATCATTTATTAATAAAAGTAATGTAGATGATATAGGATTCTTTTCTGCTATGTTAGATGAAATAAATCGAAATAATATCCTTGATTTAAACAGAGTTTATGCAATAGGATACTCTAACGGAGGTATGTTCTCTCATTTTTTAGCATGTAATACAGATAATATTTTTGCTGCAATTGGTGATGTAGCTGGGACAATGCTTTTTGATACATTTAATACTTGTAATCCTTCTTCACCAACTCCACTTTTAAAAATTCACGGAACATCTGATCCCATTGTTGCATATAATGGTTTTGACCAACAAGGTTTTAAAACAGTTGATGATGTTGTTGATTTTTGGAAATTAAATAATAATTCTAATGATTCGTTTATTTTCAATAGTATGGTAAGTACTTCATGGGCTAATTATATGGGGCCTGTAGATTTTGAAAAATACACATACGAATCAGATTTAAACGGACCTAGTGTTGTTCATTATAAAATGCTAAGAGGTCTTCATTGGTGGGATTATAGTCTAGATAATGATCTTAAAACAAGTTCATTATTATGGGAGTTTTTTTCCCAACATACTAGGGAATAATATAGATAAAAAAAGGGGCAACAAGCCCCTTTTTTAATTTATTGATTTAATTACTATTGTAATCCAAGCATTATACTACCGAAGTCAAAAAACTCCCATATAAAAGCTGTATTTCCTTCTTCATCAAATTGTTGAACTGAATAATAAGAAGTTTCAAACTCTGTACCTGATTCTTTATGGTTATAAGTCCATACACCGTATGATCTTACACCTCCATCAGGTAAAAACTCAGTATCGTCTACACCCGGGTAGTACTGTCTGTTTGTAAACTTAAAATTTTCAAAAGCACCATGCCATCCTTTCATTCCTTCCATCCACTGAGATTTTGTAAGTGAATCTCCTTGAGGGCTTGACCAAATTAAATCTTCAGAAGCACCATCGAACATAGATTGTAAATCTCCATTTTCGAAATAGTTAAATTCAGCATCAACTTTTTCAACATTAGTATTGTATTTTTCAAGACCAGCATTGAATTTAGAGGATGTTGCATCAGGAGAAGCACATGCTGCTATTAAAGTAATTGCAGTTAAGGTTAATAATTTTTTCATTGTGTTTATTTTTAAAATTCAATGTAAATTTATGAAAAACATATATTTAGTAGTTAATAATTTACTTTTTAGATAGAATATGGAAATTCCTGAAAAACTAAAATTAGAATATCTTCTTGCTCTTGATACTCATATTGAGACTGTGGGTAAGGAAAACAAAGAAGATACCATGAAAAAAATTTTTGAAATCACAAGAGAGATTGCTGACCTGGGTTTTGGAGAGAAAGATATACATGAAATAGCAAAAGATGAAGATCTTTATGTTAGATATGAAGAATGGAGAGGTGAAAAATAAAAACTAGGAGAATAAAAAATGACTTGTAGTAATTGTAAAGCTTATTATCAATCTATTGGAAGGGGTGGTAACTATTGTCCTCACTGTGGTACATATAACTGGGGTTTTGACAAGAATTTCTTTATTTCTCTAATTATAGCTGCTTTAATCTTTTTATCAATTTATCTATATAATTCATTCTATGCTTAAAACTAATCTACTTTCATTTTTATTTGTTTTAAATCTATTGCTTATATCATGTGAATCATCTAGTAACAATTATGAAACCGTTGTTAAGGATGAATCATTTAGAAAGGAAGTTTTAAAAACTAATCCTGGCGATTATGTAAAGCTTACTAATGGTTATACATATTTTGAAGATGTAAACAGTAACTCTCAAATTGGCAATGTTGTATTGGTTCATGGATTTTCAGTTCCTTCTTATATAATGAGAACAACTTTTAACTCAATCAAAGAGAGGGGTTATAGAGTTATTATGATGGATTTATATGGTAGAGGATTCTCAGATAATCCAAATCTTCCCCAGACAGATAAATTAAGAGCATCACAGGTAATAGAGCTAATGAAGAGTAGGGGGATAAAATCAGCTTCTTTAGTAGGTCTTTCAAATGGTGGAAGAATAATTTCAAAAATTGCAGACTTAGAACCTGATCTAGTAAAAAATCTTTTCTATATAGCATCTTCTGGATTTTATGAGTATGAAGAGATAGATGATAAAAATGTCTATCAAAAGGAGATAGATGATATGATTCTTAAATATCCTGAAATGGCTAAAGGTCAGGTAAATGATTTCTTTGATGGTGACAAATACCCTAACTGGATTACTCAATATGAAGAACTTCAAACTCATGTAGGTTTTGCTAGAGCTCTTATTTCTACAACTAAAAACTTAGTTACATTAGATGATGTTCACTCTAAAATCAATTCACTAGATATACCAGTTTATACTTTCTGGGGTGAGTTTGATAATGTTGTGGTTTATGATAAATTTAAAGACAGAATAAATAAATTACTTCCAAATAGAAAAGAATTTTTTATAAGTAAATCTGGACATTTACCTCATATGGAGAACCAATATGAATTTGAAAAGATATTTTTTAAGTATTTAACTAATAACTAATTTTGAACTGAATGAGATTTTTACAATTAATTCTAATCTGTTCTATTTTATATGGAATCTATTCTATAATAACAGCTGATTTAAGTGGCTTGATTTGGTTAATTGGTGGCGCTTCTTTTCTTTTTTTAAGTAATAAATGGATGAATTAATGAAAATTCCGAAAGAATTAATGTTTGAGTACTTGCTTTCCCTAGAGAATTACAGTGAGTCACATCCAACTCTTAAAGATATCACTATGAAAGAAGCTCTTGAAGCACAAAAAAAAATCATAGATTTAGGTTTTTCTGATCAAGACATAATTACAATGAAAAGTGATAAGTTGATCCTTGAATATAAAAACTGGAAACAAGAGACGGGTCAATAATTAAATTTACATTATTTTTGCTGCCTTGTATATACCTTATTAAATATTTTAAGAATGAACAACATACTTTCAATTGATTCTGTATCAAAACATTATGGAGAATTTACTGCTTTAAATAATGTCTCTATGAACATTAGAGAAGGATCTATATTTGGTCTACTTGGTCCTAATGGAGCTGGAAAGACTACTTTAATTAGAATCATTAATCAAATAACTAGTCCAGACACAGGTAAAGTTTTATTTAATAATACTCCACTTGAATTGAAACACATAAAAGATATTGGCTACCTCCCTGAAGAAAGGGGTTTATACCCAAAGATGGCTATAGGTGATCAAGCGGTTTATCTTGCACAACTTAAAGGGATAGATAGAGCAACTGCTAAATCAGAACTAAATAAGTGGTTTGAAAAGTTTGAAATTAAAGACTGGTGGGATAAAAAAGTAACAGAATTATCAAAAGGTATGGCACAAAAAATTCAATTTATTGTCACTGTACTTCATAAGCCAAAACTATTAATATTTGATGAACCATTCTCTGGTTTTGATCCAATCAATGCAAACCTTATAAAAGATGAAATCCTGCTACTTCGAGAGGAGGGAGCGACAGTAATATTTTCCACTCACAGAATGGAGTCTGTAGAGGAATTATGTGAGGATATAGCATTAATTAATAAATCAAATAAAATATTAGATGGAAACCTTGATGATATTAAGAAAAAGTATAAATCAAATACATTTGAGATTGCAGTTGATTCGAAGGATCCAATCTCGCTTAGTAAGAAATTAGAATCTATATATGATGTATCTAATCCATCATTTAAAACTATTGGAGATAACTTAAAACTTAATGTAAAATTAAAGAATAATCAAAATTCAGAGGATTTATTAAAACTCTTAAATCAGAATACCAAAGTGATACATTTTAAAGAGGTTATTCCGAGTGTAAATGATATTTTTATAAACTCTGTTAAAAACGACTAGCATGGAACATTTCTCACTAATTACTACAAGAGAATACTTAAATAAGATAACTAATAAATCGTTTTGGTTATTTACTGTTTTATTACCATTATTTTTAATAGGTATAGTATTTCTTCTTAGTTTTCTTTCCTCAATTAACAATGATTCAGTTAAAACTATTTCCGTTGTTGATAATACTGGTTATATATATGATAAATTGGATTCATCTAACGATATAAAGTATAGTTTAATTATAGATCCCTCTCTTGAGAAAGCAAAAGAGATTTCATCACAGAATGAAGATTATGGACTCTTATATATAAGTAGCTTTGATTCTCCTGGAGAGATAGCTGAATCTGTTTTATTTATATCTGAAAATTCTCCTTCACTAAGTATAATAAATAGAGTTGAATCTCAACTTGAAAGAATTCTAACTAACGAGAATTTTAGAATTATAGGATTAGATATTAATGAAATAAATTCATCAAAAATATATTTAAATCTATATCAAGAAAGTCTTGATGGAAAAGAGACTACAAAAGTTGATGGAATAGTCAAACTTGTATTTGGAATGGCTTTAGGTTTTCTATTGTATTTTTTCATATTTATCTATGGAAGTATGATAATGATGAGTGTTATGGAGGAAAAGACTAGTAGAATTATTGAAATTATTATATCATCTGTTAAACCTTTTAGCTTAATGACTGGTAAGATCATAGGAGTTTCTCTTGCTGGATTAACTCAATTTTTAATTTGGGGTGTGATGTTTTTTGTTTTTGCATTCTTTTATTCATCATTTTTTGGCATTTCAAATTCAGAAGCTGCAGGTCAAGTAATTCTTAGTTCTGAAGAGGGAAGTGCTATATCATCTGCTGCACTTGAAATGATATCAGCATTTATGAATTTGCCTCTTACTAACATATTTTTCGCATTCATTATGTATTTCTTAGGGGGATATCTTCTTTATGCTTCTATATTTGCTGCAATTGGAGCTGCTGTTGATAATCAGGCTGATGCTCAACAGTTTATGATGCCCATAACAATCCTAGTAATTGTTGCTTTGTATGTAGGTGTTTTAACAGTACCAGATGATCCGAATGGAATAGTTGCTCAGATATTTTCCTATATACCATTTACATCTCCTATTGTCATGTTAATGAGGATTCCTAATGGAGTTCCAATATATGAACAGTTAATATCATTAACTATCTTATTCTCTTCAGTTGTGTTTATGATATGGATAGGAGCTAAGATTTATAGAATTGGAATCTTGATGTATGGGAAAAAAGTGACTTATGGAGAAATTATAAAATGGCTTAAATATTAATAAATTATATATGAATAGACTACTATTATTATCGTTACTGTTTATAGGTTGTGATAACCCTGACAACCATGGAAACTTATCTATATTTAAAACTCCTACACCAGAACAGTTTAATGAATGGGCTGAAATAGACTCTACTTATGTTAATATGGTGTCTCCTATGGTTGATGTTTATAAAGGGAGTGCTAAGCTAAACTTTAATGGTAATCCATGGGAAAATAAAAGTTTTCAATCTGAATATTCTGATTTGACATGGAGAGAATTATATGATTATGTCAAATATTTCACAGAAATATATAGTGAAGTAGGATATGAAGAAGGAGAGAAAGTTTTAGACTCTATAAATAATAGATTTGACCAGATGAGAGATGATCTAATAACTTGGAAAGAAACTAAAGACTAAATAAAATATTTTTATCCTCTGGTGAAGCGAAAAACTACTTAGTAGTAAATAGTAATCAGAGGATTTTTTATATCACTTGATATCCTCCAACATAAATAGAAATGCATACTCCATTGCTATTTCTTTGAGAGGTTCAAATCTACCTGATGCACCACTATGTCCTGTGTTCATATTAGTATGAAGCATAATCATATTATCTCCCTGATGATAAGTTCTTAGTTTTGCAACCCATTTAGCAGGCTCCCAGTATTGTACTTGAGAATCATGTAGTCCAGTTGTTACAAGAGTATTTGGGTATTCTACTTTTCTAACATTGTCATAAGGTGAATATGATTTCATATAATCATAATATTCCTTATCATTTGGATTACCCCATTCATCATACTCACTAGATGTAAGAGGGATGGTCTCATCTAACATAGTGGTTATAACATCTACAAATGGAACAGCTGAGATTACCCCATTATAAATCTCAGGAGCCATATTCATTATTGCTCCCATTAATAATCCTCCTGCTGAACCTCCTTCTGCATATAGGTGTTCTCTAGATGTATAATTATTATCAATTAAAAACTTAGAACAACTAATAAAATCTTCAAATGTATTTTTCTTAGATAACATTCTGCCATTTTCATACCATTGTCGACCAAGATATTGACTTCCTCTAATGTGTGCTATTGCAAATACAAACCCTCTATCAAGTAAACTTAATCTAACTGAAGAAAAAGAAGGGTCAATTGTTGAGCCATAAGAACCATATCCATACTGAAGTATAGGTGTATCTTGATTAAGTTCCGTATTAACATGTCTAACTATTGATATTGGAATTTTTACACCATCATGTGATGTTGCAAATAATCTTTCTGAAGTATAATTATCAGAATTGAACTCTCCACCTAAAACTTCCTGTTGCTTTTGTATTTCTTCCTCTTGAGTATCCAAGTTGTAATCAATAACACTGTAAGGAGTTGTTAATGAGGTATAGTTATATCTTAAAATATTTGTATTAAAATCAGGGTTTAAACCAATAGATGCATCATATGTTTCATTTTCAAAGTCAAAACCACTCTTAAAACCTAGATAATAATCTTGATTTCCATCCCAACTTTTGATCCTAATTTTTAATAGTCCATTATTACGCTCTCCAATAACCATGAAATTCCTGAAAAAATCAACCTCTTCAAGTAAAACATCATCTCTATGGGGAATCACATCTTTCCAATTATTTTTTGATGGAGACAAAATAGGGGTTTTTACTAATTTAAAATTTGTGCTTTTATCAATATTTGTAGAGATGTAAAACATATCTTCAAAATGATATGGTCTATACTCAAGACCTCTTTCTCTTTCTTGAATAACTTTAAAAGATTTAAGTGGAGTCTTACTTGATAAGAACCTATATTCAGTAGACATAGTACTTCCAGATCCAATCATTATATATTCTCTAGATTTAGATGGGTATACATAAGTTGAAAATGTTTCATCTTTCTCTTCAAATACTAATACATCGTTTTTCTGATCAGAATCTAGTTTGTGTCTATATATTTTATCAGATCTTAATGTCTGAGAATCTTTTCCTGTATAAAAAATTGTTTCACTGTCATCCGCCCAAGCTGCATATGAATTAACTCCTTCAATATTATCAGAATACATTTTATCTGTATCTAGATTCTTAATCTTAATAGTATATATTCTTCTAGAAAGGGTGTCAACTCCATAAGAAACTTTTTTATTGTCTGGGCTAATACTTATTCCAGAAACTCTAAAATACTTATAATCTTTAGCTAATAAGTTTACATCCAAAATGATTTCTTCTTCTGCATCTAGTTGCATATACTTCCTAGTATAAATTGGATAATCATTTCCTTTTTCATACTTAGTTACGTACCAATAATCATTATAGAAATAGGGAACGGAATTATCATCTTCTTTAATCCTACTTTTCATTTCATTAAAAAGTTTTTTTTGAAAACTTTTTGTAGATTTTAAGATGGACTGAGTGTATTTATTCTCTTCATCTAAATAAGATATAACTTCTGGATTTTCCCTTTCGTTTAACCAGTAATAATTGTCTATCCTAGTATCATCGTGGATAATAAGTTTTTTTTCTTTCTTAACGGCAATAGGTGGGGTTATATTCATATTTGAACAACCATACAAAATGGTCAGGGGCAAAGATAATATTAATAAATTTCTCATTAGATAATTTTCATCAAGTTAGATATATTATATTTATGAATAACTAATAATCAAATAATTGGAAATGAATTATGAAAGAGATTAAAAACAAAAAATGGAATCAAACCAAGACAAATGATTCTTGGTCAATTTTCAAAATAATGGGAGAGTTTGTAGAGGGCTATGAAAAATTAGGAGCTATTGGTCCCTGTATATCTATTTTTGGTTCTGCTAGAACCAAACCTGACAATAAGTATTATAAACTTGCAGAGGAAATTGCAGCTGAAATTGTAGGTAGGGGATATGGTGTAATTACAGGTGGAGGTCCAGGAATTATGGAAGCAGCTAATAAAGGGGCTAATAGAGGCAAAGGAGACTCTGTTGGGTTGTGTATAGATTTACCTTTTGAAAAAAATAACAACGAATATATAGATCAGGATAAAAAATTAACTTTTGATTATTTCTTTGTTAGAAAGGTAATGTTTGTAAAGTATGCACAGGGATTTATTGTAATGCCAGGAGGGTTTGGAACCTTAGATGAAATTTTTGAAGCCTTAACTTTAATACAAACAAGTAAATCTGAAAAGTTCCCCATTATTTTAGTTGGTTCTGAGTTTTGGGAAGGAATGTTAGATTGGATAAAAAAAACTCTACTGACAGAAAATGAAAATATTAATAAGGAAGATTTAGATTTATTAAAAATTGCTGATACAACAGAAGAAGTAATGAATATTCTTGAAGAGTTCCATAATAATTATGATTTTAGTCCTAATTTTTAAATATGAATAATCTTAAACTTTATATTTTTATTCCTTTATGGGTATTCGGTTTTTTTGTTTTATTCTCATTCGATTTATTTATGGAAGGAATTGTTTTTGAATACTTAGAGTGGAATGGAACAGATAAAAATGATTGGTTTTTTGTCTTATGGTGGGGTATAGTTTTTCTTTGGTTCTCATATGGTATAAGTCAAATTTATTTCAAGCTTAAAAAGTAGGAAATTATTAATATGTATAACAATTTATATAGTAAGGGGTTATTATTATTTATATCATTGACTTTATTTGCATGTCAAACAAATAATAAAAAATCGATTGAGGTTGGAAATCTTTCTATTTTAGAATATCCTGATTCTCAAGAACTTCAAATATGGATTGCATCTGACTCTCAGTATAAGCAAGTATTTCAGGTAAGAAAATATTTTGAAGATTTTGTCTATGAGGGGTTTTTTGAAGAAAAAGAAATTCAATTAAAATTTAACAATCTAACTTGGTCTAAAATGGTTGAGTATCAAAAAAGATATTCTAATTTATTAAACAAATATTCAGATATATATAAAGATACTGAAAGGTTAAATAAATTTGTTGATTCACTCATATTAACTGAATTCCCTGAAATAAATAAATTTACAGAAGAAATATTTAAATTAAGATATAATTAAATTTGCTCTATGAAAAATATATATACATTCATTCTAATTTCTTGTTTTACCTCTCAACTCTCAATTGCACAATATGAAGGCTACTCTTCTGATTCATGGAAGAATCAGCTTGAAATAGAGAAAATATTTGCTAAACAGATAGATAAAACTTCTTTCAAAAAACATCTTAAAAAACTTACAGAACGCCCACATGTAGTTGGAAGTGAGGCTAATGAAGAAGTTATAAGATATATTGGAGAGGTTATGGAATTAGCAGGTTTAAATGTAACGAATTATCCATACGACGTATATCTACCAAACAAACCAGGAAGCTCTCTTATTGAGATTGAAACTCCTTCAAGAGAGGTGCTAAATCAAAAAGAAGATATTATACCTAATGATCCATACTCAGATGATCCTCTACTTTGGAAAGGTTGGAATGCTTTTTCAGGTAGTGGAGATGTTACTGCAGAAGTTGTTTATGCAAATTATGGACGAAAAGAAGATTTCGAAACTTTAAAAACACTTGGTATTGATGTAAAAGGAAAAATTGTATTGGCTAGATATGGTGGAAACTTTAGAGGTTACAAAGCTAAATTTGCTGAGGCAAACGGAGCTGCAGGACTTATTATTTTTACAGATCCTAAGGATAGTGGTTTTACAAAAGGTCTCGTATATCCTAATGGACCTTATTATAATCCATCAACTATTCAAAGAGGCTCTTTGCTTACAGCAGATTTTACAGGTGATCCGTTAACTCCTTTTGAGCCTGCTTTACCCTTAGATGGTAAAAAGAAGGTTAAACGACTTGATCCTAAAGATGCTCAATTACATACTATTCCTGTTACCCCTATTGGATATGGTGAGGCAGAAAAAATATTAGGTCAAATGCAAGGAAAAGTAGTACCTCAATCATGGCAAGGTGGACTTCCATTTACGTATAGATTAGAAGGAGGTAATTCTTTAACGGTAAGGTTAAAAGTAGATCAAAAGATTGATTTCGTTAGAGCTACAAATGTAATTGGTACCTTAAAGGGGAGTGAAGCACCTGATGAATGGATTATTCTAGGTTGTCACCTTGATTCTTGGGGTTTTGGTGCAACAGATCCAAGTAGTGGAACTGCAATGCTAATTAGTTTGAGTGAAACTCTTGGAAAACTAAAAGAGCAAGGATATGCTCCCAAAAGATCAATATTAATTGGTCATTGGGATGCAGAAGAACATGGTGTTATTGGATCAACTGAATGGGTGGAACAGATGAGAGATCAATTAAATGCCAAGGGTGTAGTGTATATGAATTTTGATGGAGCTGTTTCAGGTAAAAATTTTGGTGCAGCAGCAGCACCAACTTTAAAAAAATTACTGGTAGAGACTTCTAAAGATGTTCAATATCCGTATACAAATCAAAGTCTGTATGAATTTTGGAATAAAACTGATCAAATTGAACCTCCAATTGGAAATTTAGGTGGTGGCTCTGACCATATAGCATTTTATATGCATGTAGGAGTTCCTTCAATGAGTGGTGGTGCTGGGGGGCCAAATGTTTATCATTCTAATTACGATAGTTTTAGATTTTATGAAAAATTTGTTGATCCTGAATTTCAAATGGGCCCTATGGTTGAGCATATGGCAGGTCTTATGGCTCTTCGTATGGCTAATGCTGAAATAATACCCTATAACCTTAATCGATATGCTAAAGATTTAAAAATTCATTTTACTAATGCTGAAAGTAAAATTAATAGCTATGATAAAGAATTTGATGGGTTTAAATTAACAGCAGATGCAATCAACTCTTTAGAAAAAGTATCTAATGAATTAACATTAAACATAAAATCATATCTAGAGAATGATAATTTTTCTAAAAAAGAACTTAAGAATTTAAACAAGCAATTAATTGCTCTAGAAAAGAGTTTTATATCAGAAAAGGGAATGTATTTCGGTTCATGGTTTAAATCAATCTATGCATCTTCAGATCCTTTTAGTGGATATGCTGCTTGGATTCTGCCCGGATTAGAATATGAAATTGCATTAAATTCTTCTGAAAGACTTCAAGAGTGGGATATACGTTATGCTAGTGCAGTAAACTCATTACATTTAAAAATGAAGCAATTAATTCTAGATTTAAAATAATTAGCTTATAATTTATATGAAAAAGCTCTTGATTTTATCTTTTCTTTTTTTCCTTTTGATTCTTGTAATTCCAAAAAAAGAAAAATCACCAAATATCTTTTTAATAACACTTGACGGAGTTAGATGGCAAGAAGTTTTTTATGGGATAGATAAAGAACTTGTAGATAATACAAATTATGTTGAGAATAAATCATTATTAATTGATACATATTATTCACCTCAATTATTCGAGAGGAGAAAAAAACTCATGCCCTTTACATGGGATTATATTTATGAAAATGGTAAACTTTTTGGTGACTCCCTAAACAATTCAAACTTTAGCTTAACAAATAATAAGATTTTTTCATATCCAGGATACAATGAAATACTTACAGGTAAGGCAGATTCAACAATAAATTCAAATGCAAAAATCTATAATAAAAATGTTACTGTATTAGAAAAATTGAATCAAACCAATAATTACAAAAATAAGATTGCTGCCTTTGCTAGTTGGGATGTTTTCCCTTATATAATTAATGACAAGAGAAGTGGGATACCTGTAAATGCTGGATATATGCAAGAATTTAATATAAAAACTCCAATTGTAGACTACATTAATAAAAATCAAATAAGAACTCCTGTTATTTGGGAAAATGTAAGACTTGATGTTTACACACATAATCTTGCTTTGGAGTATATTAAAAAAAAGAGACCTAAATTAGTCTACATAGCTTATGGTGAGACAGATGATTTTGCTCATGGAGGAAAATATGATTTCTACATTAATTCTCTAAACTATACAGACAACATGATTGCAGAGCTATGGGGCTATGTTCAAAGTAATAAATTTTATAAGGATAACACTTATTTTATAATCACAACTGATCATGGAAGAGGTCTAATGGAAGATTGGTCAGGTCATGGGACTTCACAAGCATCTTGGTTAGCAATCCTTGGTCCTAATATTGAAAAAACAGGATTGGTTGAGGGAGAATTTTTTACAAATCAAATAGCCGAAACCATAATGCAGATTTCAAAAAAGAGTAAAACTAAAATTCCTACAGATTAATTTATTTTAAAATTAGATTATAGTTTTTCTAATTTGATATTTCTCCAACGTACTTTCACATCATCACCAGCATGAATTTGAAGTGCAATAGACCCTTTTCCCTCTCCTATCTTTTGATCTTTGATGTGAATCATTTCAACGCCATTTAACCAAGTCTTTACATTATCTCCTTTAACCATAATTTTCATTGAATTCCAATCACCATATTTTAAACTTTTATCTTTTATTGGATCTGGTTTTATAAGCCATCCCCTTCCATAAGACTCATATATCCCACCAGTATCATGTCCGGGAGGAGAAATTTCTACTTGCCAACCATTTATTATTATTCCTTCAAGAGTTGATCTAAAAAAAACACCACTGTTTCCATTAGATTCTTGTTTATACTCAAGAGTCAGTATAAAATCATTATAATATTTATCAGTAGATAAATAACCATACTCATTGTCTGGTCCATTTTCACAAACTAAATCCCCATTTTCCACATACCATTTCTCTGTACCGTGGATTGTCCATCCAGATAAGTCAATTCCATTAAATAATGAAACTGATTGTGAAAAAGAAAAATTAAAAAAAAGAAAAAAATATACTGCTATTCTCATTTTATTGATCATAACTAAATTAACGTGTCAATCGGTAGATTAATATTGCAGCCCTTTGAATCAAAGCATTCATGGTTTTTAGATTAACCGTTTCTTGTGGAGTATGTGCATAATTCCCCATTGTTCCTAGGCCATCCAGCCCATCTACATAATCAGCAACAAATGAAATGTCAGCAGCACCTCTTTTGCTAGGGTCATAACCTGTTACAGGACCAAAACCTAAATCTTGACTTACTTCACTTAAAATTTCTAATACAGCTTGGTTGCCCTCAGTAGGTCCCATTGCAGGATAGCTGTCTATAAAATTAATACTAGCGGAGGTTTGGGGTAAGTTTTGACTTACAATAGTTCGCATTTTAGCACGCGCATTTTCCTTTTGTTCTTCAGATATGAATCGAAGACCACCATTAACTATTGCTGTTTGAGCAACTACATTGGTTTTACCAAAAACTTCTCCACTACTGGTTTGTTTATCATAATCTATAAAAGTACCCCCTAAAAGTGTCCCAGGATTAAAGGTTAGGTATTCTTCCCCTCGTACTTCCGTATAAAATTCGTTGAGAATACGACTCATCTCAAAAATTGCTCCAGCACCTATACGCTCATTAAATACTCCTGAAGAGTGAGCACGTATCCCTTTAACTTCTACACTCCATCCTGAAGCTCCTCGTCTAGCTATGGTAGCGTTATCAAAACCTGTAGCATTTTCAAAACCCAAAGCAATATCAGCTTTTTTTCCTGCCTCAATCAATGCTCTACGTGAAATTGACAAAGGCTTTCCTGTACTTTCTTCATCTCCAGTAAAGGCAACGGTAATACTTGCTCTTTTTAGTAAGTTTAGATCTGCTAACGCTTTTAATGCATATAAAACAACTACATCACCACCTTTCATATCGTTAGCTCCAGGTCCATAAGCGATACTGTCATTTATACGTTCAAAAGTTTGGAAGGGACTGTTTTCCTCAAAAACAGTATCTAAATGTCCAATAAGTAATAATTTTTTTCCTTTATCACCATTAATAGAAGCAAATAAGTGTCCAGCACGATTCATTTCTGCTGGCATATTTATCCATTCCGTTTGAAAACCAATCTCTTGAAAGGCTGTATCAAATAAATCTCCTACTTCTTTAACGCCATTTTGATTTAAAGTTCCACTATTGATATTGACTACTTTTTCTAGAAACAACAGACTGGCGTTATCAAAATTTTTAACTTTTTCTACAATTTTCCGTTCTGTTCTATTGAGTTTTTGAGCTTGTAAATTAATAGATATAGAAGTGATAAAAAGTAAGATTAGGAGTGGATTATTCATGTCTCTAATTTAGTCTTTTTTCATAATCAAAAGCTTTAAACTTAAAATTTTGAACTCATGAACAATATGTATATACATAAAAAATACTAATGATATACATAACTAATTAATTTATAAACAATTATATTTATAGAGTGAAGAAGACTAATTATAACAAAATTAAAAATATTAGAGTTAGTGACGAACTATTAGCAGTAATAAATTCTCCTAAAATACAGAATGGTAAAATGCTACAAAATGACTTGAAGCATTCAAACTACAATCAGATGGTTAGATATTTAATTGTAAAAGCATATGAGGAGATGTATACAAAGACTTGGCTTAATAAAATGTTTGATTGGGACAATATTCCAGAGGTCCAAGAATATAAGTTTAGGCAAAATGGTGGTCATTTAATGCAGAAACGTAGAGAAATAGATAAGTTAAAAGCTGATATTGCTACTCATTCTATAACAAGACAAGAGTCAAATGAGGTTGATATTTCTCAATTAAAGCTCTTTAAAGGGAACTGATTCTTTTAGTTAAGAGGGTTTTTTAATACATTAGAGATATGAAAAAAGCTCTATTAGTTTTTTTAATTACTTTTTTAACTATTCAATTTACATTTAGTCAAATAGGTTATGGATATACTGGAGATAAGAAGGCTAACATAGATGATTTGAGCAAGTTAACCAAAGAGTATAGAAATAATATTCAGAGGGATCTTGATGAATTTGAATTTACTAAATTAAAAGATAGGATTAGAGAAGAAACTGCAAGAAAGCTTGGATGGTCATCTTATGCTGAAATGGCTGCTGCAAGAAAGAAAAAAAAGAAGCAGCTTAGAAATGAAAGAAAAATGGAAGAGCTTGAACATAGGGTCAATAAAAGGAAAAAAAATGCAGAGTTAAGGAGAATTAAAAAAGAAGATCGACTAAAAAGAAAGAATAAAAAGAATTGAATCGTTAAACCTACATTTAATTAAGGGAAATTTAAACTTTAGATATGAAAATAAAACCAAATTCACACAGACCTTCAAAGACTTCAAAAAGTCTTTTAGACCAGTTAGCAAAAATTTTTAGTTTCACACCTTCAAAAACAAGAAGAGAGATATTAAAACAAAGAAGAGGTAGTTAAAATTAAATAGTTTAGAACGTGGAATCTAAAAAGGTTGCTGTAATTGGAGGAGGAGCAGCTGGTTTTTTTGCTGCAATATCAGTAAAAGAAAACCATCCCAACCACGAAGTAATCCTTTTTGAAAAAACATCTAAAATCCTCTCTAAGGTAAAAGTGTCTGGAGGAGGACGTTGTAATGTTACTCATGACTGTTCTGACATACCAACACTTTGTGAGGCATATCCTCGTGGTGGTAAAAAACTAAAGTCCCTCTTTTATCAATTTAGTATAACCGATACCATTGCTTGGTTTGAAAGTCGAGGTGTTCCATTAAAAACAGAAAAAGATGGGCGAATGTTTCCCGTGTCTAATGACTCCCAGAGCATAATTGATTGTTTGGTAAATGAGATGAATCGCCTAAATGTGACTTTAAAACTGGGTCAAAGCCTAGAAAATATTGAGCATGAGCTAATAGGGTGGAAACTAAATTTTAAAGACCAACCATATCAAAAATTTGATATCGTTATTATTGCAACTGGTGGAAGTCCTAAAATTAAGGGGTTTGATTGGTTGGAAAACTTAGGTCATAACATTGTACCCCCAGTCCCTTCGCTATTCACTTTTAACATGCCAAACGAACCTATTAAAACACTTATGGGACTGGTTGTTGAAAATGCTCGTGTGAAGATTAAAAACAGTAAAATTAACACACAAGGACCCTTGCTTATAACCCATTGGGGTATGAGTGGACCTGCAATTCTAAAAGCATCTGCATTTGGTGCAAGAGAATTAAGTGATCGTGAATACGAATTTGAAATCCAGGTTAATTGGGTTGATGAAACTAATACGGAGTTACTTTTTAATCACCTCCATGAATTTAGTCAATTGAATACTCAAAAGGCAATAGGCAATCAGAAAGCATTTATGCTCCCAAACCGACTTTGGAATTTTTTGCTATCAAAAATTGAAATTCCTGCTGAAAAAAAGTGGAATGAGATTGGTAAAAAGAAATTTAGGGAATTAGTGACCATACTAACTCAAGACAACTACCAAGTTTCTGGTAAAACAACCTTTAAAGAAGAATTTGTAACCTGTGGAGGAATTGACTTAAATGAAATTGATCTCAAAACAATGCAAAGTAAAAAAGCAAAGAATCTTTATTTTGTAGGTGAGGTAATTGATGTCGACGCAATAACGGGAGGTTATAATTTTCAGGCGGCTTGGAGTGGGGGCTATGTAGCTGGTAAATTAGGTAGTTAATAAATTTCTTAAATTAGAAATATGATTAGAAAGTTTATTAAATCTTTGATAGAAAGAAAGAAAAGAAATGAGAACTTTAAAAAAGACTTCTTGAAAAAAACAGGTGTTGATTTAAATAAAATTGATCCTGGAGGCATTACTAAACCTGGGCATCAAGGATAATTGATTACCTAGCAATATATAAAGTATCAATCATTAGTTGAGAGGCTATAGGGTTTGCCTGATCTAATGCTATTAATGGCATTTATATTGTCGACTATAACACGAGAGCTATCATTAGTAAGAATGATAAATCCACTTTTTGTTTCAATCTCATTATATAAATAGGTTGCAAATCCAACCCATCCGCCAGAGTGAAAAACACTTCTTGGATTTTTATTATCACCTATAAACCAGCCATACCCATATCTTGAGTACTCTGGTCTTCCATCAAATCCTGCTATTTTACCATTATTAAGTATTCCAGGTGACCATGCTTCATCTAAAAAATCTTTTGGCAAAACTTTATAATTTATTAATGCCATATTCCATTTGTATAAGTCAATTATTGTGGAGAATACCCCTCCATCTCCTGTTACATCGTTAACAATATGATAGTCATTAAGTTCATAACCTTTCTCATCTTCTGTTTTTGAATATCCAAATACACGATTAGGCATATTTGGATCAACACCTTCTTGGTAATTGTAGACTATAGTATTATTCATATTTAAAGGATCAAAAATATTCTCTTTTAAAAAGTCTCGAAAGTGTTGTTTTGAAATTTTTTCTACTATTGAAGCTAATACTACATATCCTGTATTTCTATATTCAAACTTTTTTCCAGGTTGAAAATTAAGCTTTGGTTTGGATTTATAAAAAATATCTAAGATCTCATCATTACCAATTATGTAACGTTTATTTGATTTTTTTTTCTTACAATATTTTTTTACAATTTTTATATAATCGTCAATCCCAGATGTGTGATGAAGTAAGTGCTTAATTGTAATGTTTTCATGAGGGAAATCAGTCAAAATTGTTTTTACTTTTTGATCATAATCAAGTTTACCAAGTTGTTTAAGTTTCATTATAGCAACACTTGTAAATTGTTTACTTACAGATGCTAAACGAAACTGAGAGTTTAAATCTAATGAATCTATTGGGTTAATAGATCTTATACCGTTTGAGTTTTGAAAAACTATCTCTCGATTTTCATAAATCAGAATATTACCAGTTGATATTCCATTTGATTTCATTTTAGAAATGAAATCATTATACTGATCTGCTTTAGATTTTGTTAACTCTGTAGTTTGAGAAAAAGTAAAAGTAAATGATAGAAGTAGGATAAAAATAGATGAGAATCTTTTCATAGTAATATTTCTTTAGTTGTCTTATTTACCAATACTTAAAGGTTTATTTGAAATGGAATTTTGAGTTTTTCCCAATGAAGGTATGCTACTACAGAATTATCAGTAATATTTCCAAAGTTGTAGGAAAGAAATTCTTCAAAATGTCCCTCAATAGGTGTAACTGTAACTCTTAGTGCATCTGCCGATTCATCATAACTGAAGCTACCCCATTGGTTATTATTATTATTAAATATAATAATCCAATCTGTTTCTGAAGGAATCATATGAATGCTGTATTTGCCTGGTGCAAGCGTATTTCCTTCTATTTTAACCTCATTATTTATTTCTATCGTTGTATTTTCATTTGCACCTGCTCTCCATGGAAATGATTTACCATTAGAATATTTATCGGCTGGAGCTAATCCATAAGGGACCATATTACCCCAGACTACTCTACCTTTCACTGCAGGACGACTATAGTTGATGGTTATTTGGGTATCCACTCCAACATATTGAGTAACACTTGAGTTTTGACTTTGTCTTATCTGATTACCTTGTCCAAAAGAGTTGCTTGACACAAGAATCATGATTAGCGAAACGAATAAAGTAATTGTAGTTTTTGATGTTTTCATATTTTTTAAATATCGATTAATGATTAATCTATGATTAGTCATTAATTTGTTCAGAAAAATAAAATTTAAATTTCAGCTCACCGTTATCTCTAACTATATATGCACTCTCTAACCATTTATAGTTTAGTTTAACCTGTCCATCTGGAGTAGGGTTTTCAAGGATAAACTCACCATCATGCTCTAGACTAATATGAGCTGAATTTACATCAGTGTCAATCACTATGTTTCTAAACTCTCTTTTAGACTCAAACTTGCCAAAACTTTTTACAAATTCTATAAACTCTTCTGTAGACCACTTTCTGCTTACCTCAAAAATAAAATAGTCATCCGTTACATAATTTTTTAAACTCTCTGGATCATTATCAAGAGCAACAAAGAATTCATCAAATAAGTCCATTACTTCCTCCTTTGATACATCTGGTGGAGTATTACAACTAATAAATAATAAAATTGTGATTAATAGAAATTTTTTCATATCTCTAATTTAGCAATTTATCAACAATGTAGATTTCCTTAACTTTAGATTGCTTAATATTCGTTGATGAAAAAAATATCATATTACCATAACTTCTCAAAATCAAAATTTTCAAAACTTACTAATCAAGAAAGATTTG
>ENA-OREB01000262-OREB01000262.1-marine-metagenome-genome-assembly--contig:-NODE-262-length-27782-cov-3.050280_pt1 | contig 27782 bp, 20 predicted proteins | sample MGYA00248625_ERZ508552 | MGnify/ENA primary metagenome ERZ508552 (study PRJEB26219, sample SAMN06267888) | marine metagenome | isolation source: Monterey Bay, California, USA | place: USA:Monterey Bay...
TCTACTGGCTAGAGCCGTTGCGACGGCGCGCAACCACAGCATGGAGCGGGCAAGGGTTTTTGGTAAGTGGCCGAACCTCGATACCTGGTGTTATTAGAGGTAATTCAGCTTGAAGCAAATCTAGATTGGCATGTGCTCGAAGAACAGCGATAAACTCGGCGAGTTCACACCAATCCATGTAGTGGGAGATTAACCGATGCGTTTGCCAGTCATTGTCAGTATGGGCGGGGTAAATGCCGCGGGTAGGACCTCGGGATTTCAGGGCTTCCACCGAATGGTGATTGATCTGCTGCCTGAGTCAGAGCAGCAGAAAACACTGGTAGCTTTGGCGGTCATGATGAAGCTAGTCAAACCCGAGGGTGATGCTGGATTCCTTCCAGTGGCTGATGAGGCATTAAATGCTCCCCTTTCGGCGGGTGAGGTTGCCCAACGCTATCGTAATCAGGTGCTTGCAGGGACCTTAGTACGGCGGGTGGAGCCCTCGGTTTTTGATGTCGACGCGTTGCATTGGCAGTCCCCGGCGTCTTTGCGCAGTGTGTCAGGAAAAGCCGATGAATCACTGAAGTTCGTTTTAGCGGCGGATCAGCTTCCTACTAAATTGCCTGAGGGTTGGACTGTAGAGCCCTCTCATAATGATGGACAGGTTCGAGTCACCGTTGCCGGCAATCTTGAGGTCAAACTTGATAATTTTCGGGACTTCCCAGTAAAAGCCGCAGGGCAGTTGCCCAGCGGGTTTGAGATAGCCGATCTTTACAATTCGCGCTTTCAGCCGCGTGGTCTGCAAATGGCGCTATTTGGGGCAACCGATGCTTTACGTGCTCTAGGTATTGACTGGGATACCGTCCTTGAACACATCGAGCCTGATGAGGTGGGGGTTTATTCCAGTAGTGGCTTTGGTCAGATGGGCAAGGAGGCCTATGGCGGCATGCATCAAGCGCGCATGAAAGGGGAGCGCGTTACCACTAAGGCGTTGGTGATGGGGGTTAACTCCATGCCGACGGATTTTATTAACGCCTATGTTTTAGCAAACGTGGGTATAGCCAGTAGTTCAGTTGCGGCTTGCGCCACGTTTTTATCAAATCTGCGCCATGCTGTGTCTGACTTAAAAGCCGGCAAAGTACGGGTCGCCATGGTGGGCAACAGCGAAGCGCCTATTGGTCCTGAGCTTATGGATGGCTTTGGAACCATGGGTGCACTGGCAACCGATACCAACATGATGAAGCTATACGGCACTGATGAGGTAGACCATCGTCGAGCAAGCCGTCCCTTCGGAGATAACTGCGGCTTTACCATTGGTGAATCATGCCAATACTTTCTTTTGATGGATGATGCCTTAGCTGTCGAATTAGGAGCGCCTTGTTTAGGGGCGGTGACAGACGTTTTTGTCGATGCCGACGGGACTAAAAAATCAATCAGTGCTCCCGGCCCGGGAAACCACATCAGCATGGCAAAGGCGGTTGCGGCGGCCTCAGCGATTGTGGGTAAAGCCAGTGTCCGTGACAAAAGTTTTGTTCTGGCTCATGGCTCAAGCACCCCTCAAAACCGCGTGTCAGAGTCGCAGATTTTTGATCAAGTTGCTGAGGCCTTTGACATCAAGGAATGGCCTGTTGTGGCTGTAAAGGCTTATCTCGGTCACACCATTGCCCCGGCAAGTGCGGATCAACTCGCAACGGCTTTAGGTAGTTTTAAATATGGCATATTGCCAGGTATCCCAACGATCGACGCTGTCGCCGATGACGTCCATCAGGATCGCTTGAAAATGGGTCCTGAGCATCAGACAACCAACCCGGATAACCTAGAGGTGGCAATCCTTAACTCAAAGGGTTTCGGAGGCAATAACGCCTCAGCGGTGGTGTTGTCTCCAGGCCGCACCGAGGCGATGTTGAACAAGCGTTACGGTGAGGCGGCCATGACTGCCTATAAGATAAAACGCGAGTCGAGTTTAAAGGCGTCAGAAAATTATTTGAGTGCTGCTGACAGGGGGGAGTACGCACCCATTTACCGCTTTGGAGAGGATATGATCGATGAGGCTAATATTGAGATCAGCGAAACCTGCATTTCGATAAAAGGTTTCGCCAACAGCATCTCGCTGCCTACTGACAACCCTTATCAGGATATGACCGATTGATCCTTTGACTGGAGCAGGCCTAAAGGCAGGTGTGGTTAGAATCGCCCAAAAGGTCTATCGGTCGTTTGAGGCCGTGGGGCCTTCAGGGTCTTGAATGGCTGCAATATTTCTACTGCTCGACAGACATTGGTATCTTTGGGTCAAGTCCGGCCGCTATTTTCTGCGCTTTTACCATGGCGCGCACATCGGCCAAGAGCGCCTGAGCATCGTAGACAATGCCATCTTTTATAGTCCACCGAACACCACCAACACGTTCGACTTTCTGGTTTTCCTCATTCAATTTGGGTACGCCGGTACCGTAGAGCGACTTAAGATTATGTAGTGGATTTTCATCTACGATAATCAGATCTGCTTTTTTTCCCACCTGCACCGTGCCGATCTCGCTCTCTTGCCCTAGAACTTGAGCGCCTATTTTAGTGGCAGCGCGGATCACCTCGAGTGGATGGAAACCTGCTTCTTGCAACAGCTCTAGCTCTTGAATGTAGCCAAAGCCATAAAGGCTATAGATATAGCCGGTATCGCTACCCACGACGACTTTGCCTCCGCGATTCTTGTACTCGTTAACGAATTGCATCCAGAGCTGGTAGTTGTGCTTCCACTCGATCTCATCCTGTGTCGTCCAATTAAAAAAGAATGAGCCGTGTTTCTCGCGACTGGCTCGGTAGAAATCCCATAGTGCTGGGGCGGTATATTCGTAGTGCCACTCGGCGGTGTAAGCGCGCATAAGATCTCGGCTGGCCAAATAGATGGTAAACGTGGGGCTTAAACAAAAATCACGCTCAAGCAACGTTGCCATAACTTCATTCCAGCGTTCAGTCCCGGGCCCTGCGGCCTGCTTCCATAGACGTCCTGCTTGGGCAAAGCGCTGCTGTTCATTGCTGTAAATGTAGTCAGATGGATAGTCTTGAATAACTTTGTCAGTAAACAGAGCCTCAGGCAGTCCGTACCAGTGTTCCATGCAGTCCAGACCGTGGCTTGAAGTATCCAGTACATTGGCATGGGCTACGTTTAACTGCGCGTGATGCATGGTTGTGCCCAGACCCTGCTGCTCAGCCTCGTCTAAAGCGGCCCACAAAATATCTTCTGGAGCCCCCATAAACTTAATCCCGTCGGCGCCGATGCGCTTTAAGTAGCGGACCCTTTTTCTGGCATCCTCGGCAGAGGTTATGGCCGGTAATTTTTCATCGCCATCCGCAGGCATGGCGAAGTAGGGGAAAGCGGTAATGCGTGGTGCGGTGATGGCATTTTTCTCGCTCAGTGCCTTTAAGGCTAAAAGCCGGCTTTCACCGTCGGAACCAAATACCTCTCTCGTGCTGGTGACGCCATGGCCCAACCAAAGCTTAAAGATGTAGTCAGCAGAGACCTTCTGACGCTTATCGGGCGCGTGAACATGGGTGTGGGAATCAACAAAACCTGGCAACAAGTATTTGCCATGGGCATCGATTTCTCGAGTCTTTAAGTCGGCCCCGTCGAGCAATGGAGGCCGGCCTTCGGGGTCGATGGTAATGCCAGGAGTGCCGACTGTTGTGACCTGAGTGATACGGTCGTCTTCAACAACGACATCGACTGGCCCGGTTGCGGGCGCGCCGGTCCCGTCGATTAAATAAGCGCCGCGAATGATCAGTTGATCATACTGCCCTTGACCTTCTCCTCGGGGTGGGACGTCGTCCTTGATGCTCGCAAATAAGCTATCGGTCTCCGCTGCAGTGCCGGCAGCTGAGAACAGCATAGAAGTTAGTGTGATAGCGAAAATAAAGCACAGTCTGTTCATGGTTCTTTCCTTTTTATGCGCTTATAGCCACTGGCTGGGAGAACAGAAACCGAAGTCGCAGCGGGCTTGATGCTTGGCCCTGTCTAGCTCGCTTAAAGACAGCTTTACATGTCATATTGGTGGCCGTTTGGTAACCCGTTAGACCTAACTGCTTGCCTGTACTTATAAATTGATCGTCATAATAATGCCAGTACTGTGACTCGGCAGGCTTTCATAGCGTGCCAGCGTCGTTGGCGATGTTTGAGGTGCCAGGAGTTTCCGTTTTGTCGTCGGAGTCGGGTTTTGTTGTTGGCTGTGGTTCAGAGTCTTCAGCAGCTAAGCAACTTTCCCCGGGCGCTACGCTAAGGTTGTCAGAGGCTTCCCAGCTGGGAACGTGATCATTAAACGTGATGTATCTGAGAGAGGCATCCCCGCTTAAGGTTAGTTGAAGTGCGCGTCGCCTGATTTCCGTTGCGCCACCCGCTGCAGAAATACCCGGTGTATCTCTGGGTTTAAATAAAAATACATGGATGGGGGTATTCAGAGGAAGTCTTTTACTGCTGCCCTTATCAGACGCTCGGACGCCGCCCAGAAAATTTGGCGCGCCAGGAATGTCGTTATAACTGGGGCAGCCATCAGCTGCGTTAAAAAATTTAAACTTGGCATTAAATGCTCCGCCCTCTACCGAAATCTGAAGTGAGGCATCGTCTGCCGCTGCAGCTGGGAGAGTAAAACTTGTCAGCAGCATAAAGAACCACTGACCGACCTTATCGTTAAATCGACGCATTGCGGTAACGCTTTCATGGAGTGAGCGCAAATTTTGGCATGCAGCGTTGTTGAAGTCGAATAGCATGCCCCAGAACCGCGAGTGTGGGTAACGACAAGCGGTTCCATGATTTCAAGACATGCTTTGCTAGCGGCTTGTCTCACCTACTCGTAGCGCAGCCAAGTCCACCAAGGTTTCAACTTTTGTGCGGAGGATATCTGTAAAATCTCAAAGCCGGTTAAGTATCCGTTGCTCTAATTTAAGCCTGCATCACGACGCAGCGTGTTAGAGCGCTTATCGGGGCCGTCATGGCTCCACCCCGGAGCTTTGAATAAATATGCGAGCTTATCTTGCCAGCGATTAGCTCGCTTCACATCTCGCGACATATTGCCGTATTCCCCAAAGGCTACATCAAGCACTCGTTGTGAGGCTATGTTTTGGGTCAATCCATAGCGCACGGGCTCCGACGTAAGCTCCTCACTAAAAGTACCCATGAGCCTGTCCCAGATAATCAGTGTGGCACCGTGGTTGCGATCAAGGTAGCGGGTATTGGAACCATGGTGAACTCGATGATGGGAGGGCGTGTTAAAAATGAACTCATACCAAGCGGGCATTCGATCAATGGCCTCGGTGTGCAGCCAATATTGATAAATAAGGCTTATGCTCATCATGGTAACGATCATCACCGGATCGAAGCCCAGCAGGGCGAGTGGGCACCAAAATAAATATTTCGAAACCCGTTCTCCAACGCCCTGGCGCAGAGCCGTCCCTAAATTGTAGTACTGAGAATTATGGTGTGATGAGTGTCCTGCCCACATCCATCGCACTTCATGATTACCGCGGTGGAACAAGTAATAAGTGAGATCATCAAGGAAGAACAGCACAATCCACCACGGCACGGTCCGCCCTACCGTATCTTTTAGCGGTGACAGGTCGTAACACACAAACATCAGGAAAATGCCGCCGAGTTTGGGCAATAAATCTACAAAAACAGTCAACACCATGATTCGCATGGAAGCCCAAAAATCTTGGTTCTCGTAAACAGGCCTGAACTGCTTTCTTGCCCACAACCATTCAATGCCAAGGGCGGCAAAGAAAGCCGGTAGGGCCAACATTACTAGGTCGTCTTGCATGACGGCCATCACTCGATCGAACATAGCGCTTTCTCGGTCTATTTTTTTTAATTGTAGCGGAGTTTATCGCCGTTTAGACGTTTGTTGTGCTCCTAAGGTATCACGCCTCATCCTGCTTCAGTTGCCAGCCCCACTGGCTAACGATGGCACTTCGCTGTGCACATAAAGTCGTTGTTGTCAGAGGCTGGGTAGCCTGATCCGACACTTGCAGTAAAGTTTGATGCCCGCCAGTAGAATCTCGCAAACTATTGAGAAATTTAAGGGTTTTGAATCCGTCAAACCAAGTATGAAGCTGGCGCACCCGTTGTTGGGCATTTCGGCTGTTGCCTTGTACGTGTTTGATCGCCTGTGGTAGCCCAAGTTTCAGTAATTGCGCTGCCGCAGCGTCCGCAAGGGCCTCGGGTAAATGCTGCGATAAACTTTGGTAGATGTCGGGCTCCTGACTGCTAAGCCACCGCGGAAAGCATTCAAGAATGCGCTTCAGCGCAGCAAAGTTATTTTGGTGGTAAAAAAATGGCGTCGACTGCGGCTCTCCTGACGCCATCAAGCGGGTAACCGCTGGTCCGGTGCCAAAAGGCACTCTGTCGGAGGCACGAGCTTGAATAAGCACCGGTGGGCCAGCGGGCCTAAGGACCTGTCCCATTTTTGCGAGTTTGTTGAGCAGGTAAAAATCCTCAGCCCCAGCGCGTAAAGGCATGCCACGGGCCGCTGCATAGCATCGGGCGTTGAAGCCACAGCTGCTACCTAACGTGTGAAAGGCATAAGGTGATGCGGAGAACTCCAGGCCCAAAATATAATGATGCAGCCAGAGCTCATAAACTAACGTCGCTTGATCGAGTGGCGCTTCGCCGTCGATGACATGCTGAAAAGGAAGGGAGATGGCTGCTGCGTCACAGGGCCAAGACTGGCTGAGGTAGTGTGAAGGCCATTGAGCATCGGCGTCAGATGAATAAATCCACTCGGACTCGATATGCCCCTGCTTCATAAGCCAAAGGGCTAAATCGCAGCCCACCCGCCTCGCTCTGCCTACACCCTCCGATTTGGGAGTTGCTCCCTCTATCTGCTCGAGGTCGATCATAAGCAGAGTAACGGCGGGTGCGAGGGTGCACAGCGTGGTTCCCGGAGCTGGTGAGCTGTCCGCGCGCTCTTCTACGTAGTGTCGTAGTGGGGCGTTTGCACTGAGATCTGGATCTGTTTCAGGCCGGTTCAGAACGCCAATGACCAGCAGGGACTGTCCTATGGGCGGTGTTGGTATGCGCATAAAACATTCAGGCTGCTCCTTGAAACAGGGCACCACCATGACGTGATTCCAGTGTTGGTCAAACCTTGGTAGTGCTGGCAGCAAAGCATACAGCGATAAGTACTTTTCGATGACAGTGTCGGCGCTTGCGCTCAATGAAGCGCGGCACGAATCGGCAGCTCGGCAACCGCCTGACTTTCGAAGGTCAGAATCTCCTGCCAGCGGGCCTCTATAATGTCAGCAGAAAAATATTCAGCTGCCAGTCCCAGGAAAAGCTCAAAGTGTCGGTCTTCAGATCGTGTTATCGAACGGTAGAAGGTCTTCAATTCTCCTTCGGGTAGTGCCTTAGCAATTAAACCAAAGCGCTCTGCTCCGCGGGCTTCGATAACGCCGGCGGTTAGCAACCGATCTAGTAGATAAAGTTCAGAGCCTTGTCGCAATAAGGTCCTAATACTGTTGACATAAGGGTCTTTTACGTCAGCACCGAGGGTTAGGCCCCGAGCCTGAATAATTTTTACCACCTCGCGAAAATGGACCATTTCTTCGACGGCGAGTTCAGCCATAGCGAGAACCAGCCGCGCTTTATCGGGATAGTGTGACACCATAGATAGCGCCATGCCTGATGCCTTTTTCTCGGCAGCTGCATGATCGAGAAGAAAGGTATCAAAGTTTTCCAACACACAGTCTGTCCATGCTTGTGGCGAGGGGCTTTTGAGAGGGCTTTCGTAGTCCATAGCGAAGTTAAATTGCGTAAAAACGTAATTGTAACCGACCTAGGTTCTGGGTGGTGGAGAGGGCCGTCATTGCCATCCTGTCCACCCTGGGCCTCGGACAACACGACCGGGAGTGGCACCCGTTGGCACGCTGTCTGCAATCACCGCAGCGCCATTGATGAACACCTGCTCCATACCGACGGCATACTGGTGAGGTTGCTGAAAAGTTGCTTGGTCAATGATTGTGTTCGGATCAAACACAAGGACGTCGGCAAAATAGCCCTCACGGAGGAAGCCGCGGTCGCGCAGGGATAAGTTGGTTGCGGGCAGGCCGCTGGCTCGATGAATAGCTTGCTCAAGTGTTAGTAATTTTAATTGTCGTACGTAATGGCCAAGTACTCTGGGAAACGTTCCGTAGGTCCTAGGATGGCGGTGGTTCAGCAGGGCATCGCCTTCGGCAGCAACAGTGACTGCATCGGTACAAAAACTCACCCAAGGTTGTTGAATGGCTTTTTGCACGACGGCCTCTGATTGATTGAAGTACATCGCGCCCACTCGTGTTCTATCCTCAATGACCAAATCCATGGCGGTTTCTTCGGGGCTTTGGTTTCGCATGATGGCTACTTCTGCAAGTGTTTTTCCTGCAAGGTGCTTAAGTTGTGGGTTCCGAAATTCCACCAACATGACCGTGTCGGCGCCACCGCTTGCGAGGCGATTGTCCCAATCATCTGAGTCCTCTCGCATTTGCTGGGCCAAGGTTTGACGAATCGCCGGATCTTGCATGCGGGCAATCCATGCGTCGATACCGCCAGCCTTTACCCAGGCCGGCATAACGGCATCCAAGCCCGTCGATCCAGCCGGGTAGGGGTACATATCGGCCGTTATCTTTAGGCCTTCACTTCGTGCCGCTTCAATACGCGCAAGCACTTCATCGAAGCGTCCCCAGGACGGTGGGTGCGCAATTTTAATGTGATAGATTTCTGCGGGTATTTTGGCCTCTCGCGCGATTGTAATCAGCTCGTCAAGGGCGCTAAAAATTTGTTTACCTTCATTGCGAAGGTGAGAGGCATAAATACCGTCGTACTCTGCAGCGGCTTTGGCCAAGGCGATCAACTCGGCGGTTTCTGCGAAGCTTGCGGGGGTATAAATGAGCGATGAGGCCACTCCAACAGCACCTTCGCGCATGGCCTCCCGCACGAGTTCCTGCATTTGCTGAAGTTGTTCAGGCGTTGGATCTACATCGTCCTGGCCTAATACGTGTATTCGGGGAGTGGTTGCCCCTATGAAAGAGGCAACATTCGGTGCGACTCCTTTTGTCTCAAGAAACTCTAGGTATTCTCCCAATGATGTCCACTGAGGCTGAATCTCATCCCAATATTTGGGAAACTCAGTTTTCATGTTTGGGCTAAGAGGCCCCATGGAATTACCTTCACCAAAAACTTCAAGGGTAATGCCCTGAGTGATATCACTCAGGCCTCGACCGTCGGTGATTAGACTGGTGACACCCCAGCCGATCATGTTGATAAAGCCGGGGCTGACGGCTTTTCCGTGGGCGTCGATCACGTTATCTGCTGTTGTATTGTCAAGGTTACCGACTGCGACAATACGATCTTCGGTGATCCCAAGATCTCCGATAAAGGGTGGGTTACCCGAGCCGTCATAGAGCGTTCCACCCCGAATAAGCGTGTCGAAATGGTATTTTGTTTCAGTGCTGCAGGCACCACTAATCGCCAGCCCAAAAATAATGAGTGTTGCGTTGAGAAGCTTTGGAATTTGGCTCATTAGCAATGCCCCACCTGCAGATATTGGCGTTTAAGTTAGCATCTTGATGGGTTACAGGGGAGCGTGGACATTTTTTTTGTCTCAGATAAAAGGGCAGTAATTGTGTGGGTGGTTGATTTCCTGGGGTAAACATCGAGGGCTGGGCATCAGAATCGTTAAATGAGCGACAAAATTTAATGGCGGGCTAGATGTCGGGGATCAATCGAGTTTGATGACCTGCCGTGGCAGAATGAACGACCCTACAGGCGTGGGCTGATCCCGTTTCAGCCGCTTTTTTTGGAAGAGAATATAACTATGAAGCTCCTCAACTATCAGCGCTCGGTTGTCACGTTAATCACCGCTCTTGTGCTCACCTCGGGCGCATTAGTTAGCGCCACCGATCTTAAAACGATCATGGCAGATCCTGATTGGATCGGTGCGCCGGTTGAAGCCGCTTGGTGGCAGTTGGACGATGGTGGTTATTTCTATCGAGCCAAACGCCCTGACAGCACGTTAAGAGACACCTTTGCTGTGACAGGCTCCGGGGAACCCGAGCTAGTGTCCGCACCGAAGTTAGGCCGTAGCGATGGACCTAACCCAAGAATACACAGGGGCAGTGGCCTTGCGGTCAGTATTCGAGGGGGCGCAGTGGTGTTACGCGATCTTAATAGCCTCACCCACCGCATTTTATTTAGCGGAGTCGCGCCCGCGAGTCGGCCTCAATTTTCGCCCGCAGGTGACGCGGTATTTTTTCAGACCGAACAACGATGGTGGCGCGTCGATTTGGCGAGTGGCAGTGCCGAAGCGTTAACGCCCTTGGTATTTAAGGACGCCCCCCACGCGATTTCTGAGGATGGTCTAGCTCAGGAACAGCTGAGACTGTTTTCCACCCTAGAGCGTGAGCGGCTTGCGCAACAAGAACAGTTTGAGGCTAGTGTGGAGCAGGAGCAGGCTATGAAATCAGGGGTAACCCCTTGGTATCTGGGTGCTGAAAATCAGTTGGTCGATAGTGCACTATCGCCTAATGGGCGTTGGTTATTGGTATCAGTCACTGCTGCGACATCCGATACCAACCAAGCCGACAAAATGCCCCATTATGTAACCCGCTCGGGCTACGTCGACGTTGAAGACGTGCGGCGGTTGGTGGGTCGAGAGTCACCGAAACCGCAGGCATTGTGGCTCTTAGACATGGAAAGCCGGCAGCGCTATGAGTTGAGTACGGCTGAGCTTCCCGGCATTGATTCAGATCCCTTAGCGGACTTGAAGAGTGCTCAAGATATACCTGTTCACAATGCTGAGAATCCGCGCCCAGTCAGTTTTGAACGCCTTATTTGGCATGATCAGGGTGCTGATGCGGTGGTGCAAGTACACGCTATCGATAACAAGGATCGCTGGACACTGCGACTGACGGCTGAAACCCGAGAGTTCGATTTGATCGAGCACCTGCACGACCCCGCTTGGATTAACTGGCAGTTTAATGATGTCGGCTGGATTCCTAACAGTGAGCAGATCTGGTGGCTATCGGAAAGCTCCGGCTACAGCCATCTGTACGCCACTCAAGAGGGCGGTACAGTGGTGCAATACAGTCAGGGTGAATTCGAGGTTACCGATGTTGCCTGGCTACCCGACGGGGAGTCAGCAGTGGCGTTGAGCAACCGCGCCCACCCTACGGAGTACGATTTATACCGGCTTAATGTAGACGCTAAAAAATGGGTACCTTTGACGGAGCTTAAGGGCGTCGAGAGCTTTACTTTGCACCCAAATGGCACGCAGGCTTTAGCGCTTTTTTCCCAGACTTATCGACCAACCCAAGCGGTTGTTGTCGATTTGGTTAATGGAAATCTGGGGGCACGGACGGACACGGTTAATGATGCTTATTCTGCGATTCGGTGGCAGTCCCCCGAGTTTGTTGCAATCCCATCACGGCACGGCGTTGAAAATCCAATTTGGTCCAAGTTTTATCCGGCACAAGGCAATTTCGAGGGACTGCGGCCTATTGTGATGTTCGTGCATGGCGCGGGCTATACCCAAAATACCCACCACAAATTTCCCTATTATTTTCGGGAGCAAATGTTTCATAACCTGCTGACTGAGCGTGGCTATCATGTGCTGGATATGGATTATCGTGCCAGTCGTGGATATGGGCGCGACTGGCGGACTGCGATTTACCGCCAGATGGGTACGCCAGAACTCGAAGATCTCATAGACGGTGTGCAATGGTTGGTCGAACAGCACGGAGGTGATCCCCAGCGGGTTGGCGTCTATGGCGGATCCTATGGCGGATTTATGGCCTTCATGGCCTTATTTAATGCTCCCGATGTATTTGCCGCAGGCGCAGCTTTGCGTCCCGTCACCGACTGGCGCCACTACAATGACTCCTACACGGCTAATATTCTCAATACACCGGAGGTTGATCCCGAGGCCCATCGTCGCAGTTCTCCAATTGAATTTGTAGAAGGCTTTGAGGGTGCGCTGCTAATCAGCCATGGCATGCTCGATGACAATGTGTTCTACAAAGATTCGGTGCGCCTTGTTCAGCGATTGATTGAACTTGAGAAAGAGCATTGGGAACTCGCGTCCTACCCCCTTGAACCTCATGGTTACGTTCACCCTGAAAGTTGGTTAGATCAGTACCGACGCATTTTAAAATTATTCGAGTCGGAGCTGACTGACGCGCAGTAGTCGGGGCGCAACGTTTTTCAAATAAAGGGTGTGACATGGTTTGACGTTCGATTTACGATCATCTTCGCGTTTAGCCTCGCAACAAACTTTCTAGGCGAAGGTTTTTTTAACAGTTAATCAAAAGGATAACGTTATGTTTAGCCACATTATGGTCGGTGCCAATGATATCGAAGCATCTAAGGCATTTTACGACGCAACATTGGGAGCTCTGGGTTACGGTCCCGGCGTTATCGATGAAAAAGGGCGCGTCTTTTATATGACGGACTCGGGTATCTTTGCGCTGAGCCAGCCCATCGATGGCAATCCTGCAGGCCATGGTAATGGCTCTACAATTGGTTTTTCCGCAGCGAGCACTGAGGCCGCAGACGCCTGGCATGCAGCGGGTTTGGCCAGTGGTGGTGTGACTTGTGAAGAGCCTCCGGGAGTTCGTGAGGGTGGTATGGGTCCGCTTTATTTGGCCTACCTGCGTGATCCTTCGGGAAATAAGCTCTGCACTTTAGTGCGGGTTTAATGCGAGTGCACTTGAACGCAGCTTTGGCATTGTTTAAGTAAAAGCCAGACCCACGGAGGCAAACGCTTCTGTGGGCTCTTAACAGAGTCCACCACGTCAAGCGGCTCACTAAACGTTACTGACGTGGCAGACCGGGTATTCAGGGGGCTCAAGCCCCTTTTTTGGTAAGTCACAGGCAAAGGCACTGTTATGTTTGAAGATCTCAATATTGAAGCTATGGCCAATACCTTTATTTTCCCTTACGCAGCCAATATTGCGCTCGCAATTGTTATTTTCATTGTTGGCAGATGGCTCGCCAATACCCTAACCGATGTCGTTGTTAGGCTGCTTAAAAAGTCAAGAATGGACGACATGCTGATTAGTTTTGTCGCGTCGATTACAAAAACTATTTTGCTGCTGTTCGTTGCGATCGCTGCGCTTAATAAACTCGGAATCGATACCACCTCATTAATTGCTTTGTTGGGTGCGGCTGGACTTGCGGTGGGTCTGGCGTTACAAAATTCTCTGCAAAATTTTGCAGCGGGGGTCATGTTGATTGTTTTTCGCCCTTTCAAGGCGGGTGACTTCGTTGAGTTAGCGGGTGTCGCCGGCGTCGTCGAAAACATCGGCATTTTCAGTTCAGTGCTGCGAACCGGCGATAATCGCGAGCTGATCATTCCCAATGGCGCTATCTACGGAGGCATTATCACCAACTATTCGGCGCGCAGTACGCGCCGCGTCGATATGGTATTTGGGGTTGCTTATGATGATGATTTGAAAGCGGCAAAGGAATTACTGCGGTCGATCATTTTAGCGGACGATCGCGTTTTGTCTGATCCCGAGCCGGTAGTGGCGGTCTCCGAACTAGCCGATTCGTCGGTAAACTTTATCGTAAGGCCCTGGGTGAAAAGTGCAGACTATTGGCCTGTGCTGTGGGATACAACCGAGAAGGTTAAGCTTGAATTCGACGCTCAAGGCCTATCGATTCCGTACCCGCAAATGGATATCCACATGCCCGAAAAGTCCAAGTTAGCCACCGAGATCTGATTCGAACCCGCACTTTATTGACTGTAACCATTTGCCGTAGCAGGCCCGCGTTATTAACAGGCCGTTCCGGTTTCGAAATACGGGTTAACGATAGATCTCTAGCGTTGCTGATATAGCTTTGGCGCTAGAGGAGGGTTTTAAGAGCCTGTTGTATTGGTTGGTTGTCCGTAGAAATGCTTAACAGCTCGCCAAACTAAAATGCCGCCAATGATCAGAGGCAGTCCATAGCTGAGGGCCAGAAGTGTTTCACCGCTCATGAGGCTAGTGGCGCCCAATGTTTTAGCTTGCTGTGCTTGTAGATAAGGCCTCGCATAAAAGAAGAAGAGCATAACGATGGTGCCTACCCCGACGAGGATCATAGCGGCGGGCCAAATCAGTGTTTGTCGAACCTGTCTGTCATCATATTCCTCATGGGGCACCTCATGGAGGGACTCCCGGTAGCCTGCCTCTTCTGGTGTTACCTGCCCAAATTTTGAGACGATTACAACCGTTAGAAAACTGGCGCTAGCACCCACTAATATCGGATCAAAGACGACTGGCCAGTCGACTAGGTTGTTCAATGACAATAGGTTCATAACGACATTGACCGTAAACCCTGACGCCATACCCCAAAAGGCGCCAGCTTCCGTGATTTTTGAACTCCAGATACTCATGAAGGCAACTGCACCCCACGATGAGGCAAATAGGGGCCCCGCAAAGTAGGTGATCCAAAAAATATTGCTGGGTAAGGCTAGCGCTAAGGTTATGACGATCAGCCCAACCAGCAGCATGGTTACCCGAGTTACACGCAGCTGTATTTTATCGTTCTTGGGCAGTTTGAGTATGTCATTGCTCACGCTGAATCCGACCAGAGACAAAAATGTTGATGCAGATGACAGCCCCGCAGCCAAAATCCCGCAGACCAGCAGAGCACCTACTAGCGTGGGCACCTGATTCATGGCGGCCCAGATGATCACGCTCTCCACGGGGTCTATATTCGGGTTGCTAAGGTTGACAATGGCCGCACAGAAAGTGGTAACCAGGTACAACAGCAGCATTGTGATAGCTGCGCCACAAGCTGAGCGAATCACTACGTGCTCATTTCGAGCCATGAGATAACGACTGGACTGCCAGGGACTCACGGCGACCACAACGCCCCATGCGACGCCCAAAATCAGTGCCCAAAGGAGCGCCTCTCCCGGGGTCTCCCAGCTCGTTTCAGACCCTACGACACCATGCCACGCAATGACGTCGGGTTTCGCCTCAAAGATCGCGAGGGCTTCGATACTGGCAAACCAGCCGCCGTTTGTATTTACAAGGTAGGAAAGTGCGACGACGGCCACTGACGTAAATAAGATAAACATAAGGGTATCGGTCAAAATGACACCCTTTGATCCGGAGTAAAGCGTGAACAGCGTGTAACTGGCCCATACGAGAATGATGGCGATGGGCTCTGATAGGTCTGTTAGTTGTGTTATGACCATTGCAACGCCCCAAGTAACGGCAAGCAGGTAGCCGCTGAGACCGACGACAATCGAAAGCCCTGCTAACGATTGAATTCGTTGGCTTTGAAAGCGCGCACCAAAAAAAGCCGGAACCGTCAGCGCTTGGCTGCGACGTAGGTAGCGACCAAAAAATAGAGCCCCCAGTACATAGCCCATACAATTGACGGCGGTCATGATGATGATGAGAGGGCCGTGTCCCCGATAGGACATACCGGCTTCACCGATAAACCCATTAGTGCTCATGAAGCTTGCGATCAACGTGCCTAAGATGAGTAGCGTTGGGGCATTGCGGCCAGCCACGAAGTAGTCATCAAGGTGTCGCACCTTGCGTCCCGCGTACCAGCCGGTACCCAGATATACCATGACACTTAGAATCATGGTCAGACCGAAGCTATCCATCAATGGCGCCCCGGTCCGCAGGCAATGGGTACTGGATGGCTCCAATCATGCGATGAAAGTAAGTGCTTCATATCGGCAGTGACCTTCTTGTACGTAGTTTTTATTGGGAGAAGAAATAGGGTGTCTTCCCGCATTTATCGCGGGCTACAGTATGCCGGAAAATTACCAAATCTAAAGAGGGTTGAACCCCTTGCAAGAGGGCCTGTAAGCGGAGCATTATTCGCAAAAATATGGCGGTTCAGAATTTCGGTTCCGCGCTCTTAAAAATACAAATAGATCCATCACAATAAAAGAGCACGAACATGAATGCTCCCGTTATTTCTTTCTCCAGACGCCTGCGTGTTTCCCCTTTTGAGTTGCGCTCTTTAGAGGGTTCAAAATCGGCATCGGTATACAACCATTTGGTGTTACCCACTTGTTACGAATCACTCGAAGCCGACTATTGGCACCTGCGTGAACACGTCCAACTATGGGATGTTGCTTGCCAAGTACAAGTTGAAGTGCAGGGTCCAGATGCTGCAGAATTTGTCGAATACCTCACCCCGCGGGATGTTTCGCGCTGCCAAGTGGGGCAGTGTATCTACACGCCACTGATTGATGAGGCGGCGGGCATTATCAATGATCCTCTAGTCTTGCGGTTGGCTGAGGACCGTTTTTGGATTTCATTATCAGATTCGGATGTACTGCTCTGGGCCAAGGGATTGGCGCTGGGCAAAGGGTTTGATGTGCGAGTCTTTGATCCCGACGTTTTTCCAATGTCCATTCAGGGGCCAAAATCGGCAGACCTTTTGAGTCGCGTCCTGGGTGACTCGATTCGAGAACTCAAATTCTTTCGTTTTGTAGAAACTGAAATTGCTGGCACACCCGTGGTGGTGGCACGCACGGGTTGGAGTGGTCAGGGTGGTTATGAAATCTATCTCCAAGAGCCAGATGCCGGTGTAACGCTTTGGGACACGTTGGCCGCTGCTGGAGAAGATTTACAGGTGAGAGCGGGTTGCCCAAATCTCATCGAGCGGATTGAAAGTGGCTTGCTGTCTTTCGGTAACGATATGACGTTGGCTAATAATCCCTTGGAGGCAGGTCTCGATCGTTTTTTTAAACTGGGCAAGTCGGCGGATTATTTGGGACGCGCGGCCTTAGAAGCGATTGCGGAAGAAGGGGTCAAAAACCGCTTGGTCAAACTTGTTATAGAGGGCGAGCCAATAGCGAACCCGCGCACTGTCTACACCGTGCAGGGGGAGTCGGGTGAAAATATTGGCACTGTCACCAGCGCCGTTTATTCGCCCCGACTGTGCTGTAATATAGGGCTGGGATACTTGCCAGTGTCTTACTGCGACGAGGGTAAAGCGGCCATTGTATTAACGCCCCAAGGTCCCAGAGCGCTGCGGATAGCTAATAACGATTGGTCCAGCTGAAGTTACGCGTCACGATACTTGAAATTTGCATGGCCGCTCAAAGGCCATGCAAGATTTTTGTCTCCAGATAGTCTTCAAGCCCCATCATGCCACCTTCACGGCCATTTCCTGACTGTTTGTAACCGCCGAAGGGCGAGCCGTATTCATAAACACCACCGTTTATATGTACGGCGCCCGCCCGTAACTGTCGAGCCACTCTCCGGGCTCTAATAGGATCTCCGGTTTGCAGATAGGCGGCTAGTCCATAGGGCGAATCATTGGCGATGGCGATAGCTTCATCTTCCGTCTCAAAAGGAATAATCACGAGTACGGGTCCAAAGACTTCTTCACGAGCAATTCGCATTTGATTATGCACGTCACTGAACAAGGTTGGTTTGACATACCACCCTGTTTCAAGCCCTTCGGGTTTGCCCAACCCACCGGCTATTAAGTGGGCGCCTTCGTCGATACCAACACCAATAAGAGTTTGAACGCGATCAAACTGTATTCGGTCAAATAATGGCCCAATGTGATTACCTTCTTCTGTTGGATCTCCGACCTGAGTTGCGATCGTCGCTTGACGGGCAATTTCAACCACTTCGTCATAGCAGCTGCGCTCTACCAGTAAACGTGTAGGTGCATCGCAGGACTGTCCGGTATTGGCCATACACTCAGCTACCGCGTTTTGAACGCGTTCTTCGAGGTCGCTATCGGCAAACACCAAATTCGCCGATTTACCTCCCAATTCCAGCGTTACGCGTTTCACAGATTCTGCGGAATCATGAGTGACTGCAGTGCCTGCCCGAGTGGAGCCAGTAAAAGACATCATTTGAATATCGGGATGTTTTGACATGGCTGTACCCACCTCGGGTCCCTCACCATTTACAAGGTTGAAAACCCCGGGCGGGCAGCCCGCGTCATGAAGTATTTCTGCGTAAATTATTGCAGACAGCGGAGTGTGTTCGCTGGGCTTCAACACACAGGTGCAGCCAGCCGCTAGGGCAGGGAGCACCTTTAAGGCTATTTGATTGATGGGCCAGTTCCAGGGAGTGATTAGACCGCAAACTCCAATGGGCTCGCGCACCAAAAGTTCGCCATTGCCCAGATCAATTTCCTCTTCGAGTTGTTCTAAGGCATCGGCAAAGCCTTGTAGGTGGCCAATGGCAGCATCTGCTTGTGCCTCTCGAGCAAACGTAATGGGTGCGCCCATTTCTTCCCGCATGGCTTGCGCCAAATCTTCGAAGCGCGCCTCAGTCACTGTTTTGATGCGCTCCAGCAAGGCCAATCGCTCTTGTTTTGAGGTCATAGAAAATGTTTTGAAGGCTTGGTTGGCAGCGGCGACAGCTCTATCGACGTCGGCAGCGTTTCCCAGGGCAACGGTGGCGACAATCTGCTCAGTGGCAGGATTGATCACCGGCATAGTGTTTGTCGAGTCAGGGGAGACCCAGGCGCCATCGATGTAAAACTTTTGTAGGTTGTCCATGGTGTGCTCGCTTAGTTATGTGGCGGTTACAGTTGTGTCGGACTAGTTGCCTTCGCCAAAAAAGAGCGGCCGCGTAGCTCAATTATTGCGGGGACGAGTCTTCTGGCTGTATTCATTATCGAGTGCCGTACTGGCTTTGGGAAGCCCTTGCTGAGGTCAGCATACTTCTATCATCAATGCGCGCTCTTCAGGCCGTTACCGCCTTAAGCGCCATCGTCATTATCTTCGCGTTGTCTACTTACGCCCATCCTTCTTATCGGTGGTTTCCCAAGGGCCGCAATTGTGGCCTTCTCTTCGGTAAAAAAGTCTGCGGCGTGTCGGGGACCATCCCGGCCAATACCCGATGCTTTGAATCCACCAAAGGGTGCGCGGAGATCTCTAGCGATGGGTGTGTTTAGCCAGAGCGTGCCGGCTTCTAGTCTTTGTTGAAATAATTGAGCGCGATGTAGGCTCTCGGTCCAGCAATAACCAATGAGGCCAAAAGGGCTGTCATTGGCGATAGTCCAGGCCTCCTCGTCTTCGTTGAAAATCTGAATTGTCACAACAGGCCCAAAAATCTCTTCTTGGCATAGCGGGGATTTATTATCTAAAACCTTAAAAACCGTGGGAGCCACAAAGTAGCCCCCTCCTAGTTCTGGCATAGCCCGTCCACCGGTGAGTAGCGTCGCATCAGTATTTTCTGCCAGTGCAAAATAATTAAGGACTTTTTGTTGATGCTGCGCAAAGGCCATTGGCCCAACTTCAGTACGATTATCAAGTGGGTCGCCCACCTGCAAATTTTTGGTGCGCGCAACAAACGCATCAATAAAACGATCTGCAATATTTTGTTGGACTAAAATACGTGATCCGGCAATGCAGATTTGGCCGCTGTTACCAAAGGCGCTTACCAGTGCCCCGTCTATCGCCCGATCAATATCAGCATCGTCAAAAATAATATTGGCGGAGTTTCCCTCTAGCTCAAAATGCACTGGAGTTAGCTGCGCTGCGGCAGCGGCCATGACCTTGCGGGCTGTATCACCGCGTCCGGTCAGGGAGATACGATCAACCCCTGCCGCCGTGGCGAGTGCCGCGCCCGTAACTGAGCCGCGGCCGTTGACAACATTGACAACCCCCGTGGGTAATCCTACTGATTCCAACAGGCGCACGAGCTGTAACACCGCTAGTGGTGCAAACTCAGATGGTTTGAGAACGCAGCTATTTCCAAAGGCAATGCATGAGGCTATTTGCATGCTGGAAAGTGCGAGGCAGGCATTCCAAGGTGTAAAGATCGCAGCTACTCCTGCGGGTTGCCGCGTGACTACCGTGCGGTACTCGTGCAGCTGATCATAGGTTTCTCCTGCCAACTGGCCAATGTAGTCGGCAAAGAAATCGAAGTTTTCAGCGGCTCGAGGTATCTGACGGGACGCCAAGTGTGCAAAGGGTAGCCCAGCACAGAGCGACTCTTGAAGTGCTAGCTCATGGGCGTTGTTGCGAATTGCTTGTGCTGCAGCTCGGAAAACGGATTGTTTTTCAGTGGTTGTACATTTAGACCACTCTCCCGAACGGAAACGTTCTCTTGCGACATTAACTGCGGCGATGACTTGGGTAGCATCATCCTCTTGGAGACTAGCAATACTTTCACCCGTCCCCGGAAAGTGCACTGGCAGAATCATTGCTGAGCTATTGGCTAAAACAGAAAGGCCTGCAACATGCCCTGTGACGACATCGGGAAGCGTCAGCTTGGAGGCTTCGAATTGTGGCATGGGAGATGCCATGGTCATTCTCCTGGGAGCAGATCAACAAAGTGCCGTGAGCCCTTATCATAGCTTTAAGCGCGGCTTTCGTCGCTCTAATATGAGAAACGCAAAGAGTAGGTGAGTGGCAATATCAATAAAGCGTTTTGTTGCCATTAGGTGGCAGGCACGTTTGCTGCTGGGGCATCAACCGTCCACCGTGACGCGCTAATCGACGGGGTTGTACCCTAACTGGGGTTCCAATTACTTGAGAAAAGTATTGGCCGTGAAGTGTCCATGGAAGCCAAACGGTATGTGGTGGTCTAGCAGCACTGCAGCAATTTCCTCTTCAGGATTTTGTGCGTCGCGGATTTGAATTTCAGAACGATGGGACCTCGCGTCGTAAACAACGGCCAGTAAATAGCCATCATCCTGAGTTTTTGGACATGCTTTAGCAGTAAATAGCGCTTCGGATGTATAGCGATTTTCACCAACATCCGTTTGGGTGAAGGCCCCTGTGCGAGTATTAAGGGTTACAAAACTGTTGAAAAACCCGTGCTCTCGACCCGGAGCATGGCCCACATAAAAACAGTGTTCGCTTCTTAAGCCGGTACGGTTTGTATTCCAGGCGGGGAATTCCCCGGCGGGAGCATGGTCAAACGCTTCAAGACTCGTGTGCCCTGTTTTGAGGTTGATTCTTAGGCGTTGTAACTGAGCTCCGGCGACTGTTTGAACATCAAATACATCCCCCAGCCATGCGAAGCCTTCTGTACTTGTTGCGTGAAAGAAATCTGTGACGAGTTCACTGTCTGCTTCAAAGGAGTTGGCGAAATGCACAACAATACCTGGAGGTAGCTCAAATTCCTGTGCCACGGTCATCGTACGCAAATCAACAACAATTCCTCGCATGGCTTGCTGATCGTTGTAGCGTAGATTTTCACTGAGAGTCGTTGTTCCCAGCAGAGGCCCGCCGAGTTTAAAGTTAACCGAACTCACCACAAAAATGGCATAGTTTTCCGTGAGCCCAAAGTCATGCAAGAACGGAAAGCGGTCGAGGGGAATTCGGCAACTTCGAACGTTATGGCCGTTGGCTGGGATATCGTGAATGTCGAGAGCACACTTGATGCCGCGCCAACCCAGACCGACCAGGTTGATACCAAAATTAATCTGGTTGCCAGTGCGAGGGTGTATTTTTCCATGTGCGCTGATGGTCGTGCGCGGGTTCAGGGTGCTGCCGTAGTATTCGGGTCCCAAAGTTTCAAGGGTTTCTGGGTTTAGTCGGTAGGGCTGCCCCCCTTCATAAAATGCGCAGAGCTTATCGCCATGCCAGGAGACACCCGTGTTGGCTGGGTTAGATAGGGGTTTGAGAATGTTTTTCCGCCAACCGCCTTTTATTTGTGTGCCGAATCCCCGGCTAGACACGCGCCCTTGTTGTCGGTCGCCAAGATATTTAGGGGTGCGCACATAGCGATTTTTAAAATGTACCTTGCCGTCAATAAATGTCACAGCACTGATCATGCCTGGACCGTCAAACCAATGGGCGTAAGCTTCACTGCCCGCATTCATGGCGCCGGGTCCATTACGAAACAAGGTGCCCGTCAAGTCCTTGGGTAGGTTGCCGCGAATATTGCTAACCCAATTATCACGCTCGTCTTGTAGTGCGAGAAAACCCCGATGAAAATCACAGTTGCGTTGAGCAACATTGATCAGTTTCGCTTCAGCGTTCATCACCGAGCCCCGGCGCAGGTTGTTCTATGGTGGGGAGAAGAATATCGATACTGCTATCAATGAGTGCATCGATCAGCGGAGGTACATCAACATTGAACCCGTCCAGCATTTTGTGGTTGTAGAGGTCAATGAGCCCATGGGTGTTGGTAAGCAGGGTGATCATACGAACCCAGATGGTGTCTGGCCCAAACCCGTTTTCAGCAATGCCCTCGATTCCTGGCATTGATGAATCTGCTTCTGGCGGTGTCAGTGTCACACCAGACTGGCTCAGCAACTTAGTAAACAGGTCGATCATTCGGTTTGAGGTGCGTTGGCGCAGGTCCCCCGTGAGGTCGCTGTCCCCACTTTCCAGATCTTCGCGCAGCTGTAGGGGCGGGTGAACCATAAGCTCCCAGTAACCGGTCCAATCATGAGCAAAGCGCACGGCTGACTTCAGAAGGCCCGCCAACTTGTCACGGGGTTCTTCGAAACGGGCGACACCTTCTTTGGTGTAGCTATCGAGCAGTTCATAGCCGCGCTGAGTGGTTTCTATGAAGAGTTGTCGCTTACTGGGAAAATAGTTGTACAGGTTGGCGGCAGTCATATTGACACTTGTTGCTAGTGCACGCATGGATAGCTGACTGATGCCTTCTGATGCCATGGCGTTGGCTGCTTCATCCATGATGCGCTGCTTTTGGACAACGATTTCCTCAGCAGTAAAAGCTTGCCTAGGCATGTTTCTTTATAACCCTCTACAGGAGTGCAGCGTGCGAGAACGAACATGTGTTCGATTTGGCTGATATTTTCAATAAACATATGTTAACTTAACATTCGTTCAGATAACAAGTGGTATCTTTTCTGACTCGCCAGCTGGTGTTGTGGCGTTGAGCGGCGAAGCGCGATGCAGAGTGACGAGTAGCGACGGTTGAGAATAGCCATGGTGACTGACAAAGGTCGCGATGTAGACTGCGCAGGGCTTTATAGACAGCGAGAGAGATAATGTCGGCGGGTAATGCAGGAATATTTATGCCTTTTGTTCTGGCTCTCGGTTACGCCACCCTGCTCATTCTTTTGTTGGGTGTGGCAGGTCAAATCTACAAAAAATTTAAAAGCAGGCGCCATCTTGATATCACTGATCAATGGGTGGTGGTTACGGGTTGCGACTCAGGTATTGGCCAGGGCGCTGTAAGGGCCCTAGCAAAGGATGGTGCCAAGGTTGTCGCTTGCTGCTACACGAAAACTGGCGCGAACGCGGCTCTGGCTGCGGGAGCAACATGGGCCCCACACTTCGACTTAAGGGACGACGATGTCCTTCGTGATGTTGCTGAGCAAATCCTGGCTCAAAGTGGCGGCGCGCTGTGGTGCGTGGTGCACGCGGCCGGTACCGTCCTCCCTGGGTTTATTGACTATCAGCCAATTAAGTTCTATCGCGATGTCATGGCGGTTAATTTTTTCGCCCCGGTACTATTAACCCAAAAGCTGCTCACGGCGCTGCGACGTTGCCGAGGTCGAGTGATTGTGGTGAGCAGCGTCGATGGCATCGTGAGCCTACCGGGCAATGCGCCTTACGACGCTTCGAAATTCGCAATCGAAGCCTACGCCGATGCCTTGCGAACCGAACTATCATTATGTGGTGTCGGGGTAAGCGTGATCAATCCGGCAACAATGCGCACTCCAATGGCAGACGCCTTTTTTCCTGGCCATCGAAAAACTTGGACAGCCATGGCTGCTGAAGAGCCTGAGGGTGATTGGCAAGCCTTGTGGCCTGAATCGTGGCTTGATCAGTATGTCGAAAAGAATACGCAGCAATTGCGCAGTATTGCAGAGGACCCCGCGGCGGCAGTGAACGATATTGTTCATGCGGCGACAGCGGCTCATCCGAAGTTACGTTATCTCAGCGGGCGACTCGCAAAGAGCCTCTTTTATGCTCTTTGGCTGATGCCCGAGTCTTGGTCACTACGCATAAAACGTTTAACCGTTCAGCCCAAGCCGCCTAGGAGCAGCTCATGAATATTTCTGGATTGCTGCACATTAATATTAATTGCCGGGACTTTGAGCGCTCTAGACAGTTTTACGAGATGTTGGGTTTTGCAGTGATCATGCCGGTGCCTTCAGAAGGGAGCGGTGACGCTGCTGCTGCCGTCGGCATGGAGCGTTATCGAGTAAAAGGCGCGCTCATGAAACATCCTAGCCGCATCGTCATCGACTTGTTGGAGTGGCAAGAACCTTACGAATCTGGCCGGCCTTACAACAGCATGGCGCATCCCGGTATTGCGAGAGTCGCTTTTACAACAGGTTCGATTGACGAAGACATTGCTACTTTAATGGGGGCAGGCGTCGAGTTTTTATCAGAGGGACCGGCTGAGGTAGCAGGGCCCAAGGGTTCACAAGTTCGCTTCATATGCTTCAAAGATCCTGACGGTACCGTGCTTGAATTGGTTGAGATGGGCTGAATTTTCACCGACCGGGTCAGCTACTGGTTGGTTACTCAGGTTTGAGGGGAGTTTGGTACCCCTTAGCGACCTCAAGCATCGACGGCCAGAGCTGAGTGCTTGTTCTCATACCGCAAGGTTCCATCGTCATAGAAAGTTTGGATGTCAGTTCAGACCCTGACGTGGAGCCCTCTCAATTGCTGTTAGCCGTTAGCTCCAAAAGCTGAGGCTCTTCAGTGGTTGGTGTGCCCCCGGTAATCAAAGACTGGAACCACTATGGCTGAAAATACGAGGGTCGGCTTTTGTCATCTCTCACGCCTGGGTATTGGCAAATTCAATGGTGAACGTGGCTCCTCCTGAAGGTGAGTTTGCGGCTGAAATTGAAGCGCCCATATCGCTGAGAAGCTTATAAGTCTCTGACAACCCCAGACCTGTTCCTTCGCCGGGTTCCTTGGTGGTGTAAAAGGGATCAAAAATATACGGAAGAGTTAGCTCGCTAATACCGGCGCCGGAGTCGGAAATTTCTATTTTGGTTGCGGTGGCATCTTTTAAAAGTGAAATGCAGATGTGCTTACGCCCTGATGCGCTGAATTTATTGACAGCATATTCAGCATTGCTGAGTACATTAAGTAGTGCCTGTTCCAGCTCGAGTGTTCTCGCTGTAATCGTTATTTCCTCTTCGGGCTTTTCATAGGTGAGCTCAATGTTTTGTAAGCGATACTGCTGAGCGGTGAGTGAAAGGACATTCTGGATAACTGACTGAGCACTTACTTGAATTTGAGGGCCCTCTTCTTTATGGCCAAACAGTCTCATGTGATCTGTGATCACCGCGGCGCGTGCGACTTGCTCGTCAATGCGCTCTAATTTTGATTGCACAAATTCTGTGTCTAGGAACCGGTCTTTGGCGGAGCTAACAGCGATTTTTTTGAGAAGGTTTTGTGTCGTGAGACGAATAACGGCAAGAGGCTGATTGATTTCGTGGGCAATGGAAGTCGTCATTTCACCAAGGGTTGTTAATCTTGAGTTGTGTATGACTCGTTGCTGCGCCTGCTTTAGCTCAGTGATGTTTTGGCCGACGCAAATAATGCCAATGGCATCACCGTTAGCATCACGGTGCGGCGCCATGTTCCACACAAAGTCCAGGTGATCACCGGTGTTGTTATCCATTTGGATTTCTACATTCGAGACAGTTTGCCCTAATAAAGCGGCCTGTAGGTTGGCAAGTAATCGCTCGGTGCCCGGCCCTGGCGCAAGTAGCTCTGATAGTGGACGATGCCCATCAGCTGATGGGTTAGTTGCCAGCAACTCTTGTGCATCAGCATTGGCCTCTCGAAGAAAATAATTGTTATCAACGACAAGCATGCAGGCAGCAGCCTGTTCAATGAGAGTCGCGTTGTAAGAGGCCTGAGTTTCCAGTGACAGGAGCAGCTTTCTTTGAAAAGCCAAAATTCTAGATACCGCTGAGGAAATAAAGCCCCCCAGCATGACAATAGTGAGCACGGCAGTAATCCAAGTCTGCGGTGACTGATGGTAATCGGTCGTTGCAGCACCTACGGTCATACTTCCGCTGACAAATACCCATCCAAACATTATCAGGCTGATAGCGCTTACCGCGATTGCAGCATAGGCATATCGGGTTTCTGCAAATAGGGCCGTCAGAACAATAAAAACCAGCAGCATCAACTTGCCGCCGCCGAGGTGCCCAAAGGACCATAAGCCAGATATGGCAAGAATATAGATTGCGCCGAGCAATACCGCGACTCGGAATTCGTAGCTTAACCGGTGTTTTTTTAAAGTAACCAGCGTCAGTGCTGACAACGCAAGAACTTGTATGACCATAACCGGTGTGAGTCCAAAGTCAGAGATTCTCGATAAACTCCCTAGTAGAGCCGGAACCCCCAGCACGCACAGTACCGTCAAAATGGTATTGCACATCTGACTGCTCAAGTCTGCGAGCTGTGCGTCAGAATTTGCAGTGGCAACGTCCACCGGTGTTGAAGGCGGGCTAGTTAACATTGATAAGTATTTCATGAGAGCGACTGGTGTCTTTGAATAATCAACCCCTATATTAAAGGATCGGCAAACGCTCTGAAATCACTTAACTTATTGATTTTGTTGGATTATATTTATAATTATTGATGGTTTATTTAATTTTGTTAGTGCCCGCAATCCAGTACTCATAAAGCTTAGCAACCTTTATCCTAATAATTTTTGTCTAGGGCCAATGCTGTAACGTTCAATTATTGGTTTTTGGTGAAAGGTATTGCATCGCCAGAGGCGCGGGCGCCAATTTTTGAATTTAAAGGCGCAGTTGAGTATGGTGACGCGGAATCTAGCGTTGGTAAAGGGGAACCAATGTGATCGATATTTCTAAATCAATTGATCTGTGCGCGGCCTATTATGGCAGCCAAGCTGAGGCTATGCGCGCCTACTTAGAGGCGGGACAGAATGCTGCCTTACGCCTAGATAATCGCGGCCCTATTCGCTTTGACGAGGCAGGTAACCTTGATCCGGCGATTCGGGAGGCGTATTCCCGCTATGGGTTTTATGTGTTCACCAATGTCCTTACTAAAGAAGAGCTCGCCGATATCGAGGCTGATTTGGGCGACATGCGCAAAAGTTTTCCTACTGGGCCTGAAAGCCCTGTTAATGCAGATGGACACCCGGCCCTGGGGGCAGATTGTAAAGCGCTAACCTTAGTCTGGTCTAAACCGCTGGGCGATCCATTAGGTGGCACGGCGCTGGCAAATGGCCGTCATCAGGTCAAAATGTTTGAGCCGGAGGCTGCTGAGGAGGCCCCCGCCGCAGCACCCTTTATTCTATTGGGTTCGCTGCAGTTTTCCGACGCTTGTCTGCGGACCTATGCCCATCCGCAGTTGCTGCGCGTAGCGGAGGCGATTAATGGGCCCGACTTCGCGCCATTTAACGAGGCACTCTTTATAAAAGACCCCGGTATTGGGGCTGCAGTGTCATGGCACCAAGATGGCGTTACTCATTGGGACAGCGAAGACTTCGATGAGGACATTCACGGTTTCAATTTCATGGCTCAGGTTTATGGTAGCACTGCAGTAAATGGCGTTTGGGTTGTGCCGGGTACGCATAAACTGGGCAAGATCAATATTAATGAGCTCGTGGCAGAAGCGGGTAGTGAACGCCTGAAGGGCGCCGTTCCCTTAGTGTGTAACCCGGGTGATGTTGTGGTTTGTAACCGCCAATTAGTGCACGGGTCATTTCCCAACTGTGGTTTGGAGCCCAGAGTTACAGTGAACTTTGGCTTTCACCGTCGATCTTCAGTGTTGGGCGTGCAGGGAGGCGGCATCCACAGTGAGGCCCAAGAATTTGACGATGAAACGATTGATTTCCACGAAGTGACAATCGGTTGGAATCATCGGCGCTCGGCTAATCTGATCATCCGTCCCGAAGTTCGATGGGACTGGATCAACGTTGACGATGGCGATTTC
>ENA-OREB01000265-OREB01000265.1-marine-metagenome-genome-assembly--contig:-NODE-265-length-27456-cov-3.715914_pt1 | contig 27456 bp, 40 predicted proteins | sample MGYA00248625_ERZ508552 | MGnify/ENA primary metagenome ERZ508552 (study PRJEB26219, sample SAMN06267888) | marine metagenome | isolation source: Monterey Bay, California, USA | place: USA:Monterey Bay...
TTTGGCTCGTGAAAAGGCTAAAACGATGATTAAGTCAGATGACTCTAGTAGTTCTCAAGTTCGTAACATACAGTTCATGGGTACTTCAAATAAACCAAATATGTCTCTTAATATTGGAGGTATAAAAATTGCAATCGAATTTAAAAAAGGAAATAGAGGAGATGCATTACGAGAAGGTATTGGACAATCTTTAATCTATTCAACAATATATGACTTTGTCTTATATATGTTTATAGATACATCTGATAATGATAAAATAATTAACGGCTCTGCTGGTATTACAGAAGAGAATTTCTTAGAAGATATCTGGGAAAACTTTAACGTTAAATTTGTAATAGTTTAAAAACTAAACTTAATGAAAATATTTGTAACATCAAATCAACAATTTGGTCGCCCCGGTGCCATCAGGTCTTACAAGAGACCTTTTGAAAATGTTGAAGAAATGGATGCGCATCTTATTAAACAATGGAATTCTGTTGTAGAAGAAGGAGATGCCGTATTTGTTTTAGGAAACTTTGCTTGGGAACCAGAAAAAACTGAGGACCTGATGAATGTTTTAAAAGGAAACATATATGTTTTAGAAGGAGAGTGGGATCGAGCAACTGCTGACATTTCTAAAATAAAAGGAGATAAAAGTTATAAAAAATTATCTCATATTTCCGATGGTATTAAAACATTAGCATCAATTAAATCAGTGTTTTCATATTGGCCTTTAACTGAATGGCCAAGAAAAAAGAAGAAGTACGTGTCTTTTGTAGGGCATCCTTCTAAAAAGTATAAATCGGATCATAATAAAAGAACAGTTAACGTAACTTGTGATTACTGGGATTTTAAACCAATCGAGGCTCAAAATCTTGTAAAACTGTACGAAGATCCTGATTTAATAGGAATGATATAATAATTTAAAAATAAATGGCATAAAGTTTTTTTATGTCGTTTATTTTGCTTATATTAGTACTATAATTAATAATTAATCATTTAAAAACAAAAAAAATGGCAACAAGACCAGACAACAACGAATCAAGAGAAATTCTAGAACAAGTAATCGCAGGTAAATATTTACCTTTATTAGGAAAAACAACAGCTCAGGCCGCAGCTCAAACTCTAGCTAAATTAGAGCAAAGAGACGGAACTGTATTGGAAATTGCATCAGAAAATCACCACGATCATCCTGCAATTATTCTATATGCTAATGAAGAAAAGGGTGGAGTTGCAGTTTCTATTTTAAATTCTTTAAAGAATAACAACCATGCTCTTACTAAAGCAATGCGAGAAGATTCTAAAGGAAAATACTACGACAATATTGCAGTTACAAATGTATCGAACATCATGAATTTAGCCCTTAACAAAGGATTCTCTAAGAACATGATTGATAAACTATTCACATCTTTCTTAGCAGGATTAACACAGATTGGCCATGATAGCCTATCAGAATCTATTACAGAAGCTATGGAAAACCAATTAAGTGAATCTTTAGAAGCAGTTTCATAATTGTTAATAACTTTGCAAAAAGAATTGACATAAAGTTTTAATATGTCATTCTTTTTGCTTATATTAGTACTATAATTAAAAACAAACCTTAAAAAATACACAATCTATGGCAAACTACAGAGAAATGACTGACAACTACATCAAATCAAGATCAGAAGAAGACTTTACCACTCTTTTTTATCGAATCAAACCAGGTTTAACAGCCTATGTTAAGAAAATCGTAAAAGATCATGATATTGCTGAAGATATTGCAGTTAGAACTCTTACTAAAATGTGGACTAAGATCGATCAATACAATCCTAAATATCAAATCACAACTTGGTTATATAGAATTGCATTTAACGATAGTTTAGGCTATATTAATAAGCGTAATAAAAAATCTTCACTAGATCAATTATCTGAATTTGGTGTAGAAGTTAATAATACAGGTTCAACAAATCTTTCGTTAGGAGATGCCTTCGAGGATGCTTACCAAATGACTGAGCAAGATTTCTATGATGAAGATAATGAACTAATTGAAAAATATACAAGTGCCTTAAATGCTATCCAAGGCCTTAAGGAAATGTACAGAGATATTATTGTTGATAGACTAATTAACAATATGAAATACGATGATATTGCAGAAAAGCATAACATTAGCTTGCAAACCGTTAAAAATCGTATTCGTAGAGGTAAAGCTATCATTGCAGAAAAAATTACAGCATAATGATAGTAGTAGTTTATAAGAAAAGCAAAACAGCTAAAAAACACTACATGAAAGTGTTTGAAAACGAAACGTCTCCGGATAGAATTATCAATGGAAATGCGAGAAAACCTTTAATTCCTAATGAATACATTCTTGAAGAAATTGGAATTGGACAAAGCTTTATTGAACGATATAAACATAAATTTAAAATTAAAAAACATGAGACTGCGTAATGTTGATTGGGAAGATGATGAAAAATATGATGAACTCTTCCAGCCTCGTAAACAAGTAAAAATCAAGAAGATGAAAGCTTCTTCTAAAATAAATAAAAGTGAAAGAACAAACCAGATTACAGACGATTAAAACAGATTCTCCGGAGAAACAGATTCTATATTTCGATATGGATGGCGTTTTAGCTGACTTTAATAGAGCGCTACAGGAGAAAGTTACACCAGAACTTTGTGTTAAACATGGAGAACATGTTGATGAAATTCCTGGTATTTTTAATGATCTACATCCTGTTCCTGGGGCTCTCTTTGCTTTTCAAGAATTAAGCGAAAAATATGATTGCTATATTTTATCCACTGCGCCCTGGGGAAATCCAGAAGCTTGGATGGAAAAAAGACTTTGGGTGGAAAAACACTTAGGTCCATTAGCTCATAAAAAACTCATACTTTCTCATAACAAACACCTTAATAGAGGAGACTATTTAATAGATGATAGGTTGGCAAATGGTGCTGATCGATTTGAAGGAGAACACATTCTATTTGGTGGAGATCAATTTCCTGATTGGAAATCAGTATTAGGTTATTTATTGTAAACTTTTTTGAAAATAAATGCTCAAAAGTTTTTTTATCCCAATAAAAAGTGTTATATTTAATTATAATTAAAAACGTAACAGATATGTCAACCGAATTAAAAACGCTTAAAGGAAAATTTCACAGTCAAAAGACCAATGAAATAGAAAACACTGAATTATTATTAACTCGATTTAGTGGAGGAAAAGAGGGTATGAAACTTCAATTAACGATGAAAGAGCAAGGAGACTTCTTTACTCACATCACCCTTAACAAAGAAGAACTTAAAACCTTAGTCAAAGAAATTCAAGAAAACTTTGACCTTTAAAAAATAAATATGGGAGGTTAGCCAAGGGGTTACGGCGCTATATTTCTTATAAACGATTGGAAGCTAATGATATCAACGGTTAGTAAATCGGAAATATAGGATCAGGGGTTCGAATCCCCTACCACTCAGCTCTTAGATAGGTTTAACAACCGAACAACGAGGCGTCAAATCTCACGCCTACAAGCCGAAAGGTGGAGTCTAAGTGGAGAAACATATATGGACTTATAGCTCAGTTGGTTAGAGCACCGCACTCATAATGCGTAGGTCGTAGGTTCGAGCCCTACTAGGTCCACCTTCAAGTTCAGTTATGATATACTGATATTGAAAAATAGTTGCAAAAAAGTTTTTTTATCCCAACTATTATGCTTATATTTAAATATAATTAAAAACGTAATCGAGATGACACTAACAGATTTATATCAGTACTGTATTGATAAAGCAAAAGAATATCCTAATCTATCCAATGATATTCTTTCATTCTATGACCTCGCAGAGATGGAAGTTGAAGATGGAGGTAGTACCGAACATGAGTGCGAATTAGCACTCAGTGATATTGATGAATTAATTAAAGAAAACCTTTAACACCAGAGACAATGGCTAAATACTTAAAGCAAGGATTTGTAAGAGAGTTGGAATGGAAACTCAACAGAGAAGAAATCTCTTACTCTAAAATGGTAGAGTTGATGGAAGAAGAATGCATCAAGAATTCCATGGAATGGTTGAAAGAGTATAGATTAAACTTAATGTCTTTAATGGGTCAAGACGATTACGTAACTGGTAAATTAGACGTAATTAAAGATATATTAGATAAATTTAACACCAACGAGAGATAAGATATGAGTTTATTATTTGGATTGAGTTTAACACTCGGATTATTACTAATGACAGTTATACTGTTGTATATTTTTGATTATACTAAAGAGCTTCCAATAGCATTAGTAGGTATTATGATATTTGGAGATATCTTATTAGTTACTGCGTGGTATCAGATAGGTCTTGAGTTTGTTGAGAATATTTCTAAGTTTAAGATGGGTATATGTTTATCATTTATGTTGATGTCCTTTTCTAGAGCTTTAATATTTTTTATAAACGGTAAAAAAAGAGGTTGGATTTAATATTATGGGATTAGAATCGAAAGAATGGTTAGATAGAAACGAATGGCCAGATATTCCGGTCGATAGTGATGCATATTCGCATTACACTCATTTATCTGATTTAATGGAACAGTTTGCCAAAGAATACCACCAAAAACAACTTGTTAAATGGGCGATGGTTGAAAAAAGCAGATTTAAAAAATATTTATAAACTATTAACAACTTCTTAATATAATAAAAATGAAAGCACTTATTATACTTTTTGTTATTAATTGGATTTGGATTATATATGAAGTAATCAATGCCCCTCTCATGGATGATGATGGTAATATAATAGAAGAAGAGAAATGAAAAATCTAATAGTAATTGGCCACCCAGACGAAAAATCATTTTGCTATAATGGTATATTTAAAACCATTGTATCTGAATTAGAAAAAAACAAAGAAGATATTAAAATAATTGATCTTTATCGAGATGATTTTTCTCAACCAAGAAAAGATCTTATTAAACAATATCAAAACGATGTAACTTGGTCAGATAGAATTTATTTTGTATCTCCGGTTTGGTGGTTTAGATTAACGCCAAGAACAGAGATATTTTTTGATGAAGTATTTACTCCAGGATTTGCATACAAGTTTATACCACTATTTGGAAACTATGCATATCCAAAACCCTTCTTAAGCGATAAGAAAGTAAGAACATACATCACACACGGAGCCCCTTCATTACCTGTAAGAACTCTTTATTTAAACTCTGTTAAACTACGTTTAGTAATGGGTGTATTCACGTTTGTATTCGGATGGAAGCTATCAAGATGGTTTAAAACTAAACAATTCTGGGCAGTACCTTTTGTAAGTGATTCAAAGAGAGCAAAATACCTTAGAACAGTCTCCAAAGATATTAACAAAGATATTAAAAATAAATAAAATGGCAGTAATAAATTTTGAAGTATTAGAAGAAGCTAGTGTAGTTTATGAATTAGTAACCTATGAAGGAGAAATCAAAGTAAATGGAGAATCATTAAGGTATCGATATTCTGAGGATGACAATGGTGTTGATTTTTTCATATATTTAGAAAATGGCTGGGAATCCGTTGATTACGATAGTAATGAAAACTATGGTGCAGTATTTCACGCAATCCAAATGTATGGAAATCCAAAAGAATTTGGAAAAACTGGTGATCAATTTGAAGAAGATTCTGCTAATCTATTATAAATAATTATGAATCCATTTGACAAACCAAAAATAAAAGGAGTATATAAACCGACTCCCGAGATGAGAACTAATCCTCTATCTTTAAAAGAAGGAGGCGAAACAGTTACAATTATATATGATGGTTATGTAGTTGAATACACGAACATTAAACAACCAGTACAATATATTACGTCAATCCGAAAGCGTAGTACAAAAAAGGTTCTAGGATATATTTTAAAAGGAAAAACAATAATCCTATAATGAAACTTTACAATTAATTAAAATATAATACAAAACAAATTAAATTAACAATTAAGAATGAATATACTAGGAATACACTGCGGGCATGATGCCTCACTCGCTTTAGTAAGAGATGGTAAATTAATCTCTTCAATCTCAGTCGAAAGATACTCAAGAAATAAAAAAGACACATTTCTATCTTCAGAAGCATTAGATAGATTTTTATTTGATAATCAAATGTCATTAGACGATATTGATACAATTACAATGGGATTCTGGAATAAGTCATATTGCGATTGGCTTGAGATTTATAGCCCTAAAGATAATACATACCCATTCTCACAAATGGGAACTTATAACAAAGAAAGTATTATAATGAATCACTTACCTGATTCTGAATATGACAATAAAGTAAGATCAACAGAATATGGATATACACTTCCATGGTATATTGATAGAATTCAACCTCCTTATGCTAATACAGTATTAACGGCAGGGTATGAAATTCCACTAAATTGCGTTATAAAAGGATATGATAGAGTTATTCCAGGTTATTTTGTAGATCACCACGCCGCTCACGCAGCTGCAGCGTTCTATAGTTCTCCATTTAAGCAGGCTGCTATTATGACAGTTGATGCTTCAATGAACGATCCTGAAAACTGTAGTGGATATTATGTAGGAGATGGAGAATCTCTTTCTAATTTTAGAGAACCAGGATTAATGATTGGTACTTTTTACGATGCCGCTACTGAATTATTAGGATTAGGACCTGGTACTACTAAAGCTGGGGTATTAATGGGACTTGCTGCATTTGGTAAAGTTTCAGGTCATGTAAAAGAAAACGCAGAAGAATGGATTAAACCACTATGGGATCGTAATTCTCCAATTCAAGATAATCAATATATTGACTGGTTGTTTTCACAAATTACAGGTAAATTCCCACATATTGGAGATTTAAAAAGTGAAATCGCAAATCAAGATAAAGATGCACACTTTTATCAGAGAAATTATCAAACTGTTTATAATAAAGGAGATTATAATAAACAAGAAGTAATGGATCACGCTGCAGCAATTCAATATTTATGTGAAAGAGCTATGGTAAAATATGCTCAAGATCTATATGAAGAAACCAAAGAATTTAATGGTGGTAATTTATGTCTTGCTGGTGGTGTTGCACTAAACTGTAATGCTAACTTTAAAATAAAAACAGAAACAGGATTTGATAACATTCACTTCTTCCCAGCATGTGGAGATGATGGTATTTCAGCTGGATCTGCAATGCATGCCGCTCATAAAATATTAAATTACCCTAGAGTTCAATATAAGAGTAATGAAATATGTTATTTAGGTACAAATTACACACACCAACCTGACATTCCAACAGAACTTCAATCAGTAATTAAAGGATATGATATAGATCTTACTGTAATCGCAAATAAATTAGCAGAAGGTGAAATTTTATGTTGGTATCAAGGTAGATCTGAATTAGGACCTAGAGCTTTAGGTAATAGATCATTTGTAACAAACCCAGCGATTAAAGAAATGAAAGATACTTTAAATGCTAAAGTTAAAATGAGAGAATGGTTCCGTCCATTTGCACCAGTAGTCCTTGAAGAAAGAAAAGAAGAATGGTTTGATATGGATTTTGAATCTCCGTACATGTTATACACAGTACCTTGTAAGAGACCTCAGGATATTCCATCAGCAGTTCACATTGATAATTCAGCACGAGTTCAAACAATAACCCCAGAACATAACTACAATTTCTGGAGATTAATTTTAGAATTTGAAAAAGTAACTGGAATTCCAGTTGTTATGAATACTTCTTTAAATATTAAAGGAGAACCAATTGTAGAAACCCCAGAAGATGCTCTTAAATTATTCATAGAGTCTGAAGTAACTATGTTAGTTATTAATGGTGTTATGTACTTTAAAGAATTGCAATCATAAATATAAACTTAATATGAAACCTAATTTATTAATATTTTTCGCGGCAGTAGTACTAGTAATATGTTCAGCAATTTCTGTTTTCGTATTGAGTTTATTAATATGGGCAATATTAGGTATAGGATTTTTAGCCTCTCTTATGCTGACTCTTGTATTTAGTGGAATTTCAATATATGCTATTTATAGAAAGATACTAAGTGAACTTGAAGAAATGGAAATTGATTTAAAATTTGAAGAAGATGAAGATGAATTTTAAAGGTAAAATAGGAATCACATGCTCAACGTTTGATTTATTTCACGCAGGTCACGTAAAGATGTTAGAAGACGCTAAATCACAGTGTGAGTATTTAATAGTTGCATTACAAGTGGATCCAACAATAGATCGACCTGAAAAAAATAAACCAATACAGTCTGTCGTTGAGAGATATATTCAAGTTGACGCATGCCAGCATGTAGATCAAATAATTCCTTACGTTACTGAAAAAGATCTTGAAGATATTTTTGCAAGTTTTGATTTAGATGTAAGAATTATTGGAGTTGAGTATAAAGATAAGGAATTTACCGGTAAAGATATATGTGCTAAAAGAAATATAGAACTTTATTATAATTCAAGAGATCATGGATTTTCTTCGTCTGATTTAAGACGTAGAACATATCTTGGAGAATTAGAAGCTAAGAAAATTAATAACTAAAAAATTGAAAAAATGGGAAGATTAAATGATTTATTAAACACTAAATTTAACTTCAATCGAAGAGATCTAGAAAGAGCAGGAGTTTTTGCTTTAGGATTCTTGATGGGATCTAAGGATCCGATTGGAGCAGTATTTTTTGCAATATTCTGGTATGTTGCTTCTTTTATAGGAAGAAAGATATACGCAGGGTGGCGTAAATAAGAGGTAAAAGTTTTTTGAAAATAAACGGCATAATATTTTTTTATGTCGTTTTTTTTGCTTATATTAGTATAGTAATTAAAAAACAAATAAAACATGTCAAACATTTTAACATTCGTACTTAGAAACTCAATGGGAGATTCGACAAACAATGGTTTAACTTCTAAAGTAAACCAAGTAAATTTACATTATGGTCCAGATATGGATATAGATAATATTCCAAACGATGAATTAATATTAGTTGAAAGAACTCTTTTTGGAAAGCAATCAAATTATGCAGTTCCTGCTTCAATTTTTAAATCAGGAGTTCATTCTATGTTTGGTGGTAATTTTATCCATACTTCAGATTCAAGATTTCCTTCAGAAGCTCCTATAAAGGTTCATGATAGAGTTGAAGTTACTGTTAATAAATACAGAGAACAAGAAGAGAAAGAATTTAATGATAGCTTAAACATTCAAAGTTATAGACTATAATTATGGAAAGCGCTATAGAAACAAAGCCGACTAATAAGACATATATAATTCCACCTGATAATTGTTATGGTGATGTATTCGCTATAGTTAGAATTTTAGGTAAAACGTATGTTTGTCCAGGATGGCACCCAGTTCCTGAAGGAACTACAAGAGATCAAATTAAATTTAGTAAAGACGCTAAAGTAGAAAAGAAAGTATCTCCCACACCTAAACCTGTTAAAAAAGAGAGAAAATCTTGGAAAGTAGAATCATCTAAGCCTGGTAAATTCTATGAAGTGACTAAAATAAATGGAGTCTGGGACTGTACGTGTCCCGCTAGGACATTCTTTAAAGGACATTGTAAACATATAAAGAAACTTAATACATAATTAAGAGATACCCGCGCACACGTATAGCCTTAAAAAAGTGCGTAAGAATTTGCTTAACGTACTCATCTCCAAACACGTAAGCCTCTAATATATTTTATATATTGATACTTAAAATATTTTATAGTGATTTTCAAGATAATATCAACATATTATATTTTTTAAGAGAATAAATAGTTTAACCAGTCTTGTAGCTCAGTTGGTTAGAGCACTACACTGATAATGTAGGGGTCGGCAGTTCGAGTCTGCCCAAGACTACTAAATGAAACAATGTTGATGGTTTTGAGTATAATACTAATATTTAAAACCAAATCATGAAAAAAACATTATTTTTATTTACATTACTATTCCTTTTAGGAGGATGTGCAGAAGAACCCTTTGAAGATACAGAATTAATTCAAACTGTTGAAGGAAGGTGGTTATACGAGTCGAATTCTACAATGTCGGCCGGAGGAGTATCGATACTTATGTTTGAATTTATAGATGGAGTACGATACACTTATTATTATGAAGGAACTGATTTACCAACTCTTTCATATTATGAAGGATTAACTACAGCAGATGCTGAAGAGATAACAGAGCCTTATGCTTTTGAAAATGAAACTCTTGTGATATTCCATGATGGTTTCGAACAGGTATTACCCCTAGCAATAGAGTGTGATGGTGGTAGAATTAATTTTACAAGAAATCAAGATCCAAGTTGGGTAAGACTAGAAAGCCCACAATGTAATAATTAACTTAATAAAATTTAAAATGTCTAATCTTATAATTGAATGGATTATAGTAGGCGCTATTTTAATAGCATGGAATTCCTTTTTAATTATTAAAATGCGTAAAGGCGATAAATAAATTAACTAATGAACTTTATAGAAGAAATTGTAGATGATTATTTCAGTGACGAAAAGAATAAATCTTTTTTAAAATTTAGATTTCCTCCTGAACCAAATGGACATTTGCATTTAGGACATGCAAAAGCAATGTGTCTTAATTTTGGACTTGCAGATAAATATAAATCTGAATGTAATTTAAGATTTGATGACACAAACCCGTTAACAGAATCTAAAGAATATGCAAAATCTATAATTGAAGATATAGAATGGCTAGGATTTAAGCCTTCTAAAATTGAAGAGACGAGCAATTATTTTAATTTAATTCAAAGCTGTGCAATATCTTTAATCAAGGATGGTTTTGCATATATGGATGATTCAACTTCAGAAGAAATTGCAGAATTAAAAGGAGATCTTGAAAACCCAGGTAAAAATTCACCATATAGAAATAGAAGTGTTGAAGAAAATTTAGATCTTTTTAAAAAACTATGTGACGGCGAAATTAAAACGGTGTTAAGAGCTAGAATAGATATGGCACATCCAAATTTATTAATGAGAGATCCTGTTATTTATAGATCTATTGAAGCAGAGCACCATAATACAGGTTCTGAATTTAAAGCGTATCCGATGTATGATTTTGCACATCCTATTTCAGATTGGAAAGAAGATATCACACATTCATTATGTACTTTAGAATTTGAAGCCCATAGACCATTTTACGATTGGACTATTAATCGTCTATTTGGATCTGGGGTTCTTGGAGTTAATCCTCGTCAAATAGAATTCTCAAGATTAAATGTAGAAGGGTTTACTTTAAGTAAAAGATATTTAAAAGAAATTGTAGAAGAAGGAACCGTTGATGGATGGGACGATCCACGTATGCCTACATTGAAAGGATTAAGACGTAGGGGATTTACTCCTAATTCTATTATAAACTTTTGTGAAAAGGTAGGTATCTCTAAGCGTGAGTCAGTTATTGAGAGACAATTATTAGATCAGTGTTTAAGAGATGATTTAAACAAAAATTCTTCAAGAAGAATGGTCGTGAAAGATCCTATTAAATTAACTATTGTAGATAATTTTAAACAAGGAGTTTCGATATTAGAAAATAACCCTGAAGACCCTTCAATGGGAAATAGAACAGTAAATTACTCTGAACAATTCTGGATTGAACGAGAAGACTTTAGAGTAAGTGCCAATAAGAAATATAAAAGACTAAAACTCGGTGGTAATGTTAGACTAAAGGGTGTTTGTATTGTAAAGGCGGTTGATTACACTGAAATAGATGGTATAATCACTGAAGTATTTTGTGAACATTATCCTGATAGTTTTTCAGGAATGAAAACAGATGTAAAAGCGAAAGGAACAATACATTGGGTAAATAGAGATGAAGCAGTTGAAATTAAATTAAACCACTTTGATGGATTAGATAAAGGAACAATTTCAGCGTTTGGAGAACCCCTATTAGACAATGAATATGAATATCCAGTACAATTCACAAGACATGGTTATTATAAAAAAGATGGAGAAGAATGGAATCATTCAGTTTCTTTAAAAAACAGTTATAGAGGATAATGAACGAATATTTTAATGAAAAATTAGAGTGGAATGAAAATGGTGAATTATTAGATTCCGCTGGTAATTTTGTAATGATGGAATGGGAACGTTCTATTATGAAATCTCAAGCAAAGACTGTAACTTCTAAAGGCGGTAGGGTTTTAAATGTTGGGTTTGGAATGGGAATCATTGATAATTATATTAGCCAAGAAAACATAGATGAACATTGGATTATAGAAGGACATCCGGATGTTATTTCGAGAATGAAAGAAGATGGATGGGATAAAAAAGCAACATGTATTTTTTCAAGTTGGCAAGAAGCATTTTATGATCTTCCTAAATTTGATGGAATTTATTTTGATACTTGGAATGAAGGAACTTCTTTTTTCTTAAGAGTTGCTAAAGATCTTTTAAAAGAAGATGGTGTTTTAAGTTTTTTTAATAGACCTAAGACAGAAACAGACAAAGAATTAAAAATAGAAGAGATTAATTTAAATTCTATTAAAAATTGGGCAGATATTAAATTTGAATCTTTTGATATTGGGCTTGATATACCAGAGCATCAAAGAGCTGATGGAAAAAAGTATTGGAAACCTTCTGAAAAGACATATCACAACCCTATTATTACTCATAAAAAAAATATTTAAAAAGATATATAAACATTGAAACTATTAATGTTTTAATGGTATAACTAAAGTAATTACATAATTACAAACGGTTCTTTGAAATTTCGGTGTTATTAATATTTGCCATGGTGGTGGAATTGGTAGACACGAGGGACTTAACAGAAGTTTGTAGTCACGATGGAAAATTTATCCACAATGTTTGATATATAGTATATGAAACATGAAGATAAAAGAATAGTTGAAGTTTGCGAATGTGCATGCTCGATGTCTGAAGCCGCAGCTGAATTGCAGATGCATTTTAATACGTTTAAACGAAGAGCTACAAAGCTTGGATGTTACAAACCTAATCAAAGTGGAAAAGGAATTTCTAAGAAAGGAAATGGAAACAAATTTGATTTACAAGATATTTTAGATGGTAAACATCCACAATATCAAACTAATAAATTAAGGATTAGATTAATTAAAGAAGGTATTAAAGAATGCAAATGCGAAAAATGCGGGATAACTGATTGGAACAATGATCCAATCTCTTTAGAACTCGATCACATTGATGGGAATAGAACAAATCACAAATTAGAAAATCTAAGAGTGCTTTGTCCTAACTGTCATTCACAAACTGATACATATCGAGGCAAAAATATTTGAGCCTCATAATCGAAAGATTATGTTGCGTACACTCTTAAATTCGGGGAAACCTTTTAAATGGCAATCCCGAGCCAAGCTTAACTAGAAATAGTTTTGAAGGTGTAGAGACTTAACAGGAGTGGCCTAACCCAGTAATGGTATGGTTGAGAGAAAGTCCAGACCCCAAACAACGAAAGTTGGCAGTGAAAACTGTAGTGGTATGAAAATCCCTTGGACAGTAATGTCCGTGACGGTTCGAGCCCGTCCCGTGGTACGAGTAAATATTAGTAGTGATAGAAAAAGTAAAATGCAAGTATACTAACGGGAATCGCCAGAATCCTAAAAGGAATAGGTTAGTGAAAACATTTGAAAGGCAATACTGGCGCTATATTTAATATAGCAAATAATAGGCCAATATCATTGCAATCGGTCAATGACTTTAATAAACGTATTACCCAACATATTAAAGTCTAGAAGTAATCCTATATTTGTTTACCGAGAATTTAGTGGATTACTTTTTTAATTGTTCCATGGTGTAACGGTAACACTACGGTTTTTGGTACCGTCATTCAAGGTTCGAATCCTTGTGGGACAACAAAAGGAGAAGAAAGGCGAATGAATGCTTTGAAGTATCTTGATGGAATGTTTAACCTGATAGAGAACAGAATGCACCGCACTGCTCACGACAACGCTACTGCTAGTTTGAAGATCCTGTCAGGAATCGGGACACTAGAAAAACCTTGGCGGTGAGGGAGCCTTTTTACAGAGGAATGCCAGAGCGGTCGAATGGACTGGTCTTGAAAACCAGCGTGGGGCAACCCACCGGGGGTTCGAATCCCTCTTCCTCTGCAATATTAATTATTACGGTCTGGTAGTTCAGTTGGTTAGAATACATGCCTGTCACGCATGGGGTCGCGAGTTCGAATCTCGTCCAGACCGCAAATAATTAAAAAGCCTTTGTAGCTCAGCTGGCTAGAGCAGCTGATTTGTAATCAGCAGGTCGTGGGTTCGAGTCCCTCCAAAGGCTCATTTATATTTAGAAATTTATAGTTTTTAAATAGATATATAGAGTTCAATAATTAAACAATAGTGATGAAACAACAAACAAACGGGAACACCCAATTAAACCAAGAAAGAGACAATATCAATCATAGAGTTTCTGTCTTAAGAATCTTAAGTAAAACTAAGAAGGTACAGTGGGACAACAGAAGAAGGTTCCGTAGTATTTAAATAATGCTCCGTTCGTCTAACGGTTAGGACATTAGGTTTTCATCCTAAAAATAGGAGTTCGATTCTCCTACGGAGTACAACTTACACTAATTTTAACACATGGACTAGTAGCTCAGCTGGATAGAGCATCGCCCTTCTAAGGCGACGGTCGTAGGTTCGAATCCTACCTGGTTCACCGATTAATAACACTCAATAAATTAGATATTACCATTTCATTTTTAAATATATAATATTACAACAGTTATATAAATATAAAAGAAAAAGAATGTCTCAAAACTTACAAGATTCAAACTCTAAAGACGAAAACGGAAAATACCACATTAATTTTAGAAACGAATCAGATTCGCCGCTTACTCATGGTGAAATGGACTTTAATCTATCTTTGTTAGGTCAAACTATTCAAGGTTATAGAGTAATGGGTACTAGTGCGGATGGATCACTAGATTTAATCAACGATCTTGATAAAACACTAAAACTACATAAAATTACAATCGATGATACTGCTCTTATTGCAGCGGGTGCTAAGCTAGATGAATATATTTGGTTAACATCAAACGCGGGTAGTGGAGGAATTGGTATTGGAGGAACAGTTACCAGCCATTTAATACCTGATGCTGACGTAACTTATGATTTAGGTTCTCCTAGTAATAAATTTAGAGACTTATATTTAAGTAATAATACCATATATTTAGGAGATGATGTTATAAGCACAACAGGTGGTAATATTAAAGTTAATAATGTTGAGTTAGTCAAGGCAGATACTTTTTTAAATGATGCAACTGCATCAGCAGAAAATCTAGGAATAGAAACACAATTAAGAACAGAAGCAATTGCAGATATAAATTTATCACTAAGTTCTTTAAGTACTGAGAATGGTGCTCTTGCGCAAGCTGTTACAGATTTAGATACAAGTTTTACGGCAGAATTAACAAATGCAATAACAGGAGAAACTCTAGCAAGAACAACTGCTTTATCAGGAATAAATGAAACATTAATATCATTGTCAGATGGTCATACTGCACAGGCTACAAAGTTTACAGAGCTAGATGCCAAATTTACAACAGAACTTAATAACGCAATAACAGGGGAGAGTGAAAGAAGAACAGAGGCTATTGCTGGAATAAATGAGGAATTAACTGCGATAACGAACGCAGACTTTGCATCTGCAAGTTCTGTCACAGAGTTAGGTACTCAATTTACAACACAAATTGGTAATGAAACAACGGCCAGAACAGAGGCTATCGCTGGAGTTAAAAGTCAAATAGACGCAGTAAGCTCTGCTACCAGCGCAGCAGCTACTAAAGTTGATACATTAGAATCTAGCTTTAATACTACAGTAAACGATGCAGTTTTAGTTGAAACAACAGCTAGAGAACAGGCATTATTAGATGAAGCTGCTGCAAGAGCATCCGAAATACAAGCCGTATCTGATTCGATACCGAGTGAATTTAATACGGATGGATTAGCAACAACAGCAGAATTACAAGAAGAAGCTGCTAATAGAGTTAGTGCAATTGCAGAAGAAGCTGCTGAAAGAGCACGTTTATTAGGTATAGAAGCTGAAACTAGAATAAGCGCAAATTCAAGTATAGAAACTAGATTAACCACATTAAATACAGCTAATTTATCAAATGCAACTAAAGTAGATAATTTAAGCGCGTCATTTAATAGTGACTTAGTTGATTCGGAAAATGAACAAAATCTTTTAAGAACAAACGCAATTGCATCAGTTGAAACCAGGTTAACAGCCCTATCAACATCAGATCTTGCTATGTTAGAACAGGTTAATACGTTAGGTACTGATTTTTCAATAGAGATTGCAGCAGCAGTATCAGGTGAAGGTGATATAAGAGCAGCCGCAATAACGGATGTTACTAACCAAATAATAGCATTAAGTGATGCTGACGGTGCTAATGTAACTAGATTAGATACTTTAGAAGCACAATACACAATAGAAGGTGGTAATATTACTGGAATTAGTGAATCTTCAGCTGTTAAAACAACAATAGACAGTGCAGTAGCCACAGCGAATCAAGCTACTATAAGTTCAACAACAAGTTTAATAGCTCAATTAGATGAATCAACCTCTGGTGTATTAGAAACACAATCAGCAGATATAAATGCCCTTACTGGTAAAGTAAATGCACAATATACATTAGAAGTAAATGCAGATGGTAATGTTGCAGGTATGAAATTAGGTGCCGACGAAAATGGAAGTACAATAGCATTTACAGCAGATAGTTTTAAAGTATCTAGTGAAGATTCAAATGGTACATTATTAACTCCATTCTCAATAGTAGACGGTCAAGTAGCATTTAACGGGGCAGTTAGTTTTAGCGCTGGGCCAGCTGGACCAGCCGGTGCTGATGGAATAAACGGAACTGATGGGGCTGATGGAGCTGATGGAGCCGCTGGCGCTGATGGAGCTGATGGATATACTCCCGTTAAAGGTACAGATTATTTCGATGGTGCCCCTGGTAAAGACGGAGCTGATGGTGATAGTGCATATAATGCATGGTTAGCTGCTGGAAATACGGGAAATACTACAGATTTCCTTAATTCATTAGTTGGTCAAGATGGTGCAGACGGTAGTGATGGAATTCAAGGCCCAAAGGGTGATGATGGAGCAGCCACATATACTTGGATCAGGTATGCTGATTCAGGAGATGGTATTATTGGCTTCTTTAATTCTCCAGCAGAGAAAGGTATAAATAAGCCATATATTGGTTTTGCTTTTAACAAAACAACAAGCGTAGAATCTGAAAATCCTGCTGATTATACATGGTCATTAATTAAAGGAAATAAAGGAGATACTGGATCTCAAGGTACTGCAGGTGTTAAAGGATCTCAAGGGGCTGCAGGTGCTAAAGGTGATGCTGGTGCACAAGGAGCAGCTGGTGTCGTACCTGATCTAAGTGATTATGTACAAACAACAACTACTATATATGGTGGTACAATTGAAACTGGAATATTAAAATCAGGTCATTTTGCAATTGAAATGAAAAATTCAAACGATGAAACAGTGACAGATTTAAAGGATGCTGCGTGGGATGGATATGCCATACAAGATCCTAATGCAACTACCAACGTTGGTATGGGTATTAATTTAAGTAAAGGAGCTATTAACGCTAAGAATTTCTATCTTGATCCAGATGGTAACGCGAAGTTTAGGGGTGATTTAGATCTTGCAGGTAATGTTACAGTTGGGGGTTCTGTTATGGCGGATTTCTTTGCAATTTCTAATGAAGGAAATTCTAATGGTAAACTTATAATGAGGAATGATGCATATTTAGGTGATGTGAAAGTTTCTGATTTTAAAAATGATGTATCTTATAAAAGCGACGATGATGAGCTTACTGAACCAGGAGGCCCACGAACAGCAACATTATCACATACTCATATTAAAAGAAACGATGTATTGATCGAGGTTGGTGATTTAGTAAAATTAGATTATAATAATGAATTAATAAAGGCTTCTTCTTCTAAAGATACTGGTATTGTTGGTATTTTATGGGAAGAGATTGATTATTCTATAAAACCTAGCGTTGCTGATAAATATGTCTCAACTCCTAGAGTTTTTATAGAACAAGATCACCACTATAGAGATTCCTTTGGTAATAAATTACAAGAAATTGATAGAGATTCTAAAAGCCTTTGGCGCGTTGCATCTATTGGCGATTCTGTTGAAAAAGATTTATTAGGTATGAAAGTTTGTAATCAAAATGGACCAGTACTTGTTGGTGATTTAGTATGTTCTTCAGATACACCAGGTTATGTTATGAAACAGCCCGTTGAATATGTTATAACTAATATTGTGGATGGTATACCACAATATGAATTAAGACAAATAATGGCGCCTTTTACAGTGGGTAAATGTATGCAAAATTGTTCATTTGATTCAAATGGAAAAGTAGAAGGAATTTACGGTTATCTTTATTGCGGATAAATACGAAACAATACATTTATAGTTTATATAAATAGAAATATCAACAAAACTATAAAGATGAATGGGTGCAGATTTTAAGAAAACCCTTGTATTAGATTCAAGTTATATACCGAGAAGCATTATACCCTCTACTAGAGCCTTTGTCATTGTGTATAAAGGCAATGCTGAGGTTATTGAAAGCCACCCTGTTCATTTTAAACTAGTTGATGAAGATCTTAAAATTAATAAGCCTTCAATTATTAGAGTTCCTAAGTATATTAAAACAGATCATCATAAAGTACCTTTAACTAAAATTAACGTTATGCGGCGAGATGGATTCTCATGTGTTTATTGCGGTTCTAATATGAAAAAGAATTTAACAATTGATCACGTTATACCTCAAAGTAAAGGTGGAGGAAATAAGTGGAATAATTTAGTAACGGCATGCAAATCTTGTAATAATAAAAAAGCAAGTTTAGATCTTGAAGAATTTGGTGTTGAAATAGAAATACCTAGAAAGCCACACTATTTAATGTTATTAAAACAGTTAAACTATATTTATGAAAGCTGGAAGCCTTATTTACTTTTTTAAGATATATAATTAATGGAATTAAATAAAGAACAACTTAATATAGAAGCGTCTCAGCACGATGGCAGAGATTTAATTATCGAAAGTATTAATAATCCCGTTTTCGATTATCCCAAATCACTAGATTACAGAAGAAATTTACCAGCCGCCTGGCACCAAGGAGCAGATGGCCCTTGTTCAGCCTATGCTGTTGCTGCTATCAAAATGTATCATGAATGGAAAGACTATGGATCAACCCAAAGTCTTAGTAGATTTTTTGTATATAATCTAAGATCAAATTACCCGGATAAGGGAATGACACCTAGAGATACTATGAAAATTCTACAGAAATATGGTATACCTTTTAGAAAAAGCTTTAAGCGTAGATGGAAAAGTGTTGAAGATATTCCAGAAGAGGTAATGAAAGAAGCCGCTAATCATAAAATTCTAGGATACGCTAGAATTATGACAATTGAAGGTTTAAAGAAATCTCTATATAAAAATGGCCCTGCTTATATTGCGATGCCAGTTTATAATACAAGTGATAGTTTTTGGAAAGCAAGACATGGTCAAAGACCTCTAGGCGGGCACGGTTTAGTTATTGTAGGATATGATAAAGATGGATTTATTCTTAGAAATTCATGGGGAACTGAATGGGCTGACAGAGGACATTCAATATATAAATATGAAGACTTTGGAATGCACTATGAGATATGGACTGCAATTGATGATCTTTCTTCAGAGCCTATAATTAAAAAGAAAAAGGAGAAAAAGGAGAAAAAGAAATCTTTCTTTAAAAGAATATTCTTTTTTACGTAAACTTTTACTTTAAATTGTGTATAATCTTTAAATCAAAACAACATCTAATGATTAAAACACAAACTAACGTATATGATTCATCTACTGTTGAAGCATCTACTTACAATTTTAAAACTAAAGATTTAATCGTAACTTTCAAACACGGTACTTATGTATACAGAGATGTTAGTGAAGTTGATTATCTAGCATTTTCAAACGATAAATCACAGGGAATAGCATTGAACAATATTATTAAAGGTGTTTATGAATATGAAAAACTAGAGGATTAATGCCAGGACCCGTTCATCTTCTTGAAAAATCACATTATCGTGAAATTCTTGATAGAACTTTCATTATATTAAACAATATTGACAATCACTTGATTCAACATCCAGTTTCTAAACTTGATAAAGAAGTTTCAAATAAAATAGAGAACGCACATTTAATTTTATCTGAAGCATATCAATTGACCGGCCAGAAATTAAAAAAACTTGACAAATAAAAGCTCTATAATTTTTTTATGTCAGGTTTTTTTGTTATATTAGTATAGTAATTAAAAAACAAATAAATAAACATTATGATTGACTACGAAAACAACACCAGAGACCTTTTTTACGACGCATTTCAAACCGGTAAAATAAGAATGGCTAGGAAGCCTTTCGATGCTGAAGATACAACTTCAACAGATTTCTTTAATCTTCCACAAAATATTAAAGATGCCCTCGTAGATCTTCCTGAAGTGCCGGTTGATGATAGTATTTTTGGAAATGGTATTAATGAAAATGCTATGGGATTTTTTGGTCAAATGGGAATAGATTCTGAAAAACATCAATTTTATATCCTTTCAACAGATAATCAAGTATTTTTTGTAGACAATCAAGGATATGACTATGCAAGGTATGTTACAGAACTTATAAATATAAAATTCGAAGACTAAATGCCTAAAAAAGTATTAATTATAGTTTCAGATTCAAATCAAATAGGTATATCATATAAATTATTAGCGCCTACAATCAAGCTTTTATATTCTAAAAAAGGATGGGATTGCGAGGTTATAGATTTATATAGTAGTGGATTCGACCCTGTTGCTGGAATTGATACTATGAAAAACATGATCGCAAGATCTTATAAGAATAGTATTAAAAAAGCAGATAATATTCATTTTATTTCTAATGTGTATTTAGGTGGAATTTCTCCAGTAATGGAAGGGTTTTTTCAACAAGTTATTTCTAGAGATTTTGGATTTGAATATGATGGTAAAAATTATAAATCTCTTTTAAAGAAAAAGAACGTTTTCTTTCATTTAAACTATAACACTAAATTAAGATTTAAATTTAATCCAACATGGGCTAGAATTAAATTTGATTTAATTCCTAAAGTATTTGGTACTGGTAAAGTATTTCAATCTGATATAAACTGGGCAGATAGTGTTATTAAGAATAAGGAAATAAATAAATTAATAAATTATCTAAAAAAAATCATTTAAAGTTTTTTTATCCCAACTATTTTGCTTATATTAGTATTATAATAAAACAAGAAGATATGTATACAGACTTTCAAACTATTAAAAATTTTATCGATGCCTCTAACGCAACGAACTCTAACACTGATAAGATTAACGTCTTAAAGGATTTCTCTAGATATGAGGTAATTCAAAAAGCTTTAAATTATACGTATAATACTTTCAAACAATATGGAGTAACCTCTAAAAATTGTAAGAAAAATGCAGATTTATTAGGACATCCTAACACTTATAACGATTTCTTTCTATTACTTGATGACCTGAATGATAGAGTGGCCACTGGTCACAACGCAATTGCTAACGTTAATAGATTTGTTAAAGAAAACATAGTCTTTGAGGATGTGATCTGGTCAATCATAGATCGTAACCTAAAAACAAGATCTACGGCATCGACAATTAATAAAGTTATACCAGGATTGATACCAACATTTGATGTTGCACTCGCGGAGGCTTATAACGATAAAACTAAAAAGAAAATAGATTGGAACGAAGGATGGTATGTTTCTCGTAAATTAGATGGTGTTAGATGTATTTGTAAAGTTGATGCAAATAGTAATGCTAGATTTTATTCTAGATCAGGTAAAGAGTTTTTTACTTTGCAAAAAATTGCAGACGTAATTAAAGTTACTGGAATTAAAAACGTAGTATTAGATGGAGAAGTTTGTATCTTAGATAAAAAAGGAGATGAAGATTTCCAAGGTATTATTAAAGAAATTAAACGTAAAAACCATACAATTGATTTTCCAAGATTAATTGCATTTGATATTTTAACTCCAGAAAATTTTGAACAAAAAACATCTAGAAACGTATTCAGTAAAAGATATGAAGCGTTAGATGCGTTTATGGATATTTATGGAAAAGATCTAAATAATTATGTTTCTATGATTCAACAAACAATAGTTGAAGATGATGAGCAATTAGAAGAGCATATTAAAGATGCCGCCGATGGAGGATGGGAAGGATTAATGCTTCGTAAAAATACAATCTATAAAGGTAAAAGATCTTCAGATATCTTAAAAGTAAAATCTTTTGTAGATGCAGAATACATAGTAGTCGCTGTTGAAAATTCAATCAATAGAGTAATTGTTGAGGGAAAAGAGATTGAAGAAGAAATGTTGAAAAACGTTGTGATAGAACATAAAGGATTTAAAGTTGACGTTGGTAGTGGATTTTCACAAGAACAACGTAGACATTACTTTAAAAACCCAGAAGAAATTATTGGTAAAACAATAACAGTACAATACTTTGAAGAAACTAAAAATCAAGATGGAGGTATTTCATTAAGATTTCCAGTGATAAAGGGAATATACAACAATAAAAGAGACTTTTAATATGAATGTTATTTTAGGAGATGGGCTTCTTGGGAGTTCGGTTATCGGATTAAGTGGATGGAATTATGCATCTCGAAGAGAGCATGGATTTGATATTAATCGAACATCGACATGGGGAGCATGTATTCCCAAAGGAACTCAAACTATTATTAATCTTATTGCAAATACAGATACGTATAGTGAAAAAATCGATGATTTATTTCAAACAAACTATCGTGGTGTAATTGATTTAGTAGATTATTGTAATTCTAAAGATATTAAATTAGTTCACTTTTCAACAGACTATGTTTATGAAAATTCAAGAAGTAATGCTAAAGAAACTTTTAAAGCATCTCCTGGAAACGCATACGCAATGTCTAAGCTATTGGCAGATGAGTATATTGTAAAACACAGTAAAAATTATTTAATTCTTAGAGGAGCACAGAAGGTGGATCCATTTCCTTATGATAAAGCATTTACAAATGTTATTGGAAATTTTGATAATCCAGATGTAATTGCAGATCTTTTAATTAAAATGGTGAAACTTGGTGCTAATGGATTATATAATATAGGAACACCAACAAAATCGGTATATGATCTTGCATCTAAAAGTAAACCTGATATTCAAAAGGCTGAAGCACCTGACCATTTTCCGAATGATGTTACGATGGATTTAACGAAAATGAATAATAAATTAGAGGAATGGCACGAAGAGTTAGAATAACAGTATGTAGTGGATGTTTAAATGATTTTCCAGATAAAGACTTATACACAGTAGATCGTGAAATGCATAAAGGACATCCAGAAAAAGGATATTATAGAACTCCATATTGTGAAAAATGTATAAAAGATAAAGACTCTTATTTTAAAATAAGTGCCGAACCTAAAAATAAAAAATAAACCATGCTAAATCCAAAACTAAAACAGGCTGCAGAATCGTTAAAATCAACATACAACAGTGCATACGAATATCCACACACTGTGTTTGATAATTTCGTAGATCCTACAATAATTAAAGACGTTGAAGTTGAAGCAAGACTGTTAACACAAATGCCTGAACACTCTTGGAGATTCGGTGGAGGTGATGATGAACATGCTTCTCAATTATTAAAAAGAGGAATAAAAGAACTTGATAAAATGTTACCATCTATGAATTTACTTTGTAGATATTTTAATAATCCTGAATTTTTAGAATTCTTAAGAGAATTAACAGGTATTGAAGATCTTATAGGAGATTGGAGTTTTGAAGGTGGAGGATTTCACGTTACATATCCAGGTGGATTATTAAATATTCATCATGATTTTAATTATACAGATAAAATGGGACCAGATCGAATGTATCGTAAGGTTAATTTATTAGTATATTTAAATGAAGATTGGGAAAAAGAATGGGGTGGTGAATTAGAGCTTTGGAAATCTGATGTTTCTTCAAAATTTAAATCAATCGTTCCGCAATTTAATAGAGCTGTTTTATTTAATATTGAAGACGCGCCACATGGACATCCAGATCCTCTACAATGCCCTGAAGGAGAATGTAGAAGAAGTTTAGCATTCTATTATTATAGTAAAACTCCAAATAACAATAAGCTATATGACAGAGCGCATTGGAAGCAAGGAAATCAATTACTATAAATAATGTTAATCGCTGATTTTAAAGGACAATTTTTAAGTAATCTTGCAGGAAATCACGACACTCTCGTGAAGGCAACTTCTTCTAATGTAAGAATAACAGTGTTAGGAGATAAACACCACTCGAATCCTACAGTGCATTCAGAACACCATCATTTTAAAGAATATAAAGTTATAGTAGGTGGTTTTGTTTCTATTGCAAGCGGATGTCAATTTTTATTAAGTGGAAATCATGACTGGCAAAGAACAACAACCTTTTTAAATCCATGGAAAGACGACGATTCAGAATGTTTATTAAGTAATGGTGATATTGTTATTGGAAGCGATGTTTGGATCGGAATGAATTGTACTATTATGAGTGGCGTTACAATAGGACATGGTTCTGTAATCGCAGCTGGAAGCGTTGTTAGTAAAGACGTTCCTCCATATTCTATAGTTGGTGGAATTCCATCAAAGGTTATTAAAAAAAGATTTAGCGATAAAATCATAGATGAATTATTAGAATCTAAATGGTGGCAATTACCTGATGATTTTTTAAGATCTCATAATGATGTATTATTTTCACGAAACATAGAACAATTTTTAAGTATAATCAAAAACATAAACAAATAAAATTATGATCCCAGAAGAAGGAAAAGTATTAGTAGATTTTTACGCAACATGGTGTGGACCTTGTAAAATGGTTGCAAAAAGTTTAGAAAAATACGAAGAAGAAATTAAAGACGTTACTGTAGTAAAAATTAACGTAGATCAGCATGCAGATATTGCATCAAAATACGGAATTAGATCAATACCTGCTCTATTTTTTGTTGAAAACGGTGCAATTTTAGACAAGCACATTGGTATGGCAAGTGTAGAACAATTAAAAGAATTAACTAAAGTAAATTGAAACTAATAAAAATATAACAGTATAATAACTAAATTTAAAATAAATTATAACATGGTACAAGAATTAATTACACAATTACAAGAAACATTAACAGACATCCAAACTGATGTTGAAAAGTTCGATACAAAAGGAAACAAAGCGGCAGGAACAAGAGTTCGTAAAGCGATGCAATCTGTTAAGACCCTAGCACAAGACGTTAGAGTTGCAGTTTCAGAAGCTAATAAAGCTTCAGCGTAACCTTTAGAGATATATAGTATCTACCAAGGAAACGCAAAGTCAGCCAATAGAGACTATAAAATAATTGGAATGGGGGATTAGCTCAGCTGGCTAGAGCGCCTGCCTTGCACGCAGGAGGTCATCAGTTCGACTCTGATATTCTCCACTTAAAAGACTTACATTAATTTGTAAGTCTTTTTTTGTTTATCTCGAAACTATTTAAAATATCTTTATATAAATGATATATAAAAATATTAAAGTTATCGGGATTATAGGCAGAGCTGCAGAAGTTCTAGATAGCATAAGTCTCAGGTCTTAAATCCCACATGGAGCCTTCACCTATTCAATAGATGAAGGCTTCGTTTTTTTTGATATATAGTTTATAAATAAAAAAATCATTATTAACAATGGCACAAATTAGAATTAAACAAGTTGCTCAATTAGAACAGAGTTTAAATGCTCTAACTGGAGTAACAACTGTTGTAGAATCATATACAACTACTGCAGTAACAGGAAATACCGGAATAAAGAACACATTCGAAGCTAGAGAAGTAAAGGGTGTAAAAGTTCACGTTAATGGATTACAGATTGAAGATTTTTCATGGCAAGGGGTAACAACTAGTCATTTACCTGCTCAATCGATTTTAGTTTTTGATTCTGTTGCAGCTGGATTTGAATTACAAGCAACTGATATTATTAAATTAACTTATGAATATCTTGCAAATGGATCTTCAACATATACTGGATCTGGTTCAGGATCAACAGGACCTGCGGGACCACAAGGTGTACAGGGACCTGCTTTAAAATATGCTACAACATTTAACGGACCACATAGTAATATGGATAGTCGTAATCCAAGCGAAGATTTAGGTAGTTTAACTGTAGAAGCCGGCTTATCATATATTGGGGGAGAGTACATTACTATTTCTCCAGTCGTTAGCCCTGAAAGCACTCAAATTGCACAAGTAACTTCGTATAGTGGAACTACATTAATGTTTAATCATATTTATGCGCCAGCAAATTATTCAGGTAGTGAAGATTGGAATATTAATTTAACAGGTTTAGCAGGAACTAATGGAACTTCAGTAAAATATAATACAGTATTTGATGCTCCTCACGGAACAGATGAAAGCCGTAGCCCTAATGAATCACTAGGTTCATTAACAGTAGAAGCTGGCTTATCATATATCGGTGGTGAATATATTACTATTTCACCAGTTGTTAGCCCTGCAAATATTCAAACAGCAAGAGTAACTACATACGATGCTAGTACTGGTGTAATAACATTTGAACATATATCACACACAGGTACTCAATCATATTCAGGTAGTGAAGATTGGAATCTTAATTTAAGCGGAACGCCAGCATCAGACGTTGAAGAATGTGTTGATTTTTATAAACAAACAACATCAACATCAACAACATGTGATCCTAACGTAGTTCAACCTGTTTTAGGTGCTGCAGGACCTGGAGGATTAAATTTAAGCTTTGTCTATTCTGTGGTTTCTAGAATTGGAGCTGGATCTAAAGATGGTGATTACGTTGCACCTTTTGATACTCTTAATTTAACTAAATCTTATGGATGTACATTTGAGCATTTTAACAGCACAGATACAATAGGTTCAACTAATTGGTTTAGTTATTCAAATGGTCTATATACGGATGGAAATATCGTACAAACGTATGATATGCTTGAGGTTGGTGATAAAGTTTATAGAGACTCTGTTGGTAATAATTATTTTCCAGAAGGAGCAGGTTTTATAATACAATCATCTCCTGCTGGAATGCCAATTAGATCATCTCTACATTGGGTTTCTATAGGTGCTAATGGTGTTGTACTTTCTATAACGAAAATGGAAGACATTACACCTTCTAGTGGAGCTACTGTTAACACGCTATCAGGTAATTTATCTTCGATAACGGAAGAGGGATCTAACTTAAGGTTTACAATGTCAAATGGCGATTCATTTTTAATAGCTACAATATAAATTTGATATAGATGAATAAATTATGGCTTCGGTTCGCGCTGTGCGTTTACGCTCTCTTATACGCGGTACTGTTGCCATTATTTTTAGGAATTGAAGATAGTTATAGTGATTATCATGTAGTAGAACCTGTTTTATTTCCACTTGCTACAATTGGAGTTTCTTTTGGTTTATGGATGCATAAAGAAATACAGTGGAAAATATCTGCTGTTTTATTAATAATCATTGCACTATTTAATGTAGTT
>ENA-OREB01000266-OREB01000266.1-marine-metagenome-genome-assembly--contig:-NODE-266-length-27455-cov-4.451677_pt1 | contig 27455 bp, 24 predicted proteins | sample MGYA00248625_ERZ508552 | MGnify/ENA primary metagenome ERZ508552 (study PRJEB26219, sample SAMN06267888) | marine metagenome | isolation source: Monterey Bay, California, USA | place: USA:Monterey Bay...
AGGTCTATCAGAGGTTCCAATTTCTATTCAAGTTCTTTCAGGCGATAGAATAGATAGCCTTGGAATTACAAGCTTAGAGGATCTGCAAACCCATGTACCAGGATTAATGATCAATAAAGGTGCAGCGCAGTTTAATATTTATATTAGAGGCGTAGGCTCAGGCACAAACAAAGGATTTTCTCAATCAGTTACTCAATTTATAGATGGCATGCCCATTGCAAGAGGCGAACAATACTTATCAGCCTTGTTAGATGTTGAAAGAGTAGAGGTTTTAAAAGGTACCCAAGGTGTATTGTTTGGTAAAAATACAATCGGTGGAGTCGTAAACATGGTCAGCAAATCTCCTGTCCTTGGCGGTGATGCAGATGGACATTGGTCAATTGAGACAGTTCCGGAATGGAACACCATTAAAGTACAAGCGGCTTCAAGTTTCCCTGTGAGCGATACATTTGCAATGAGGCTAGCAGCGACCGTAGAAGAGTCAGATGGTTGGACATACAACGCTTTACTTAAAGAAGATGGGCCATCAAGCGAAAGCACAGCTTTAAGAGCAACATTTTTGTGGCAGCTTGACAATACCGAGATAAATTTAAAAGCATTCACCTCAACACATGAAAAATTGGGCCAACATGGTGGTACCGATTCGTATCGAACACCTGCCCCTATTGGATTAATGGCTAGGTATGGCTACACAGCAACGTTTATTTCACAAAACATAATGGCAAGAGCCTTTCCAAATCAAGTAGTTGGACAACCTGGTATTACTTATTTAGATAATACTAGTGCTGGTTTACCTACAGGTGGATCGGTTGATTCGGATAACGTGATTTTAAACATCTCATCAACTTGGGGTGACTTTGATGTTAAATCCACGACATCTTTTTCAACTTATGATTATGGTTGGGGTTTAGATGCTGATTTTGGCCCCCTAGATTTTCTCTCAACTGATAACTTTAATGAATTTGAACAATTCTCTCAGGAATTCGTTATTGCCTCTCCTTCTAGTGATAGTTTTGAATACATTGCTGGGGTTTACTATGAAGAGATCGAGATGGATGTTGCAAACAATGGATTGTTTGACTTATCTGTAGGTGGAGAATTTGCAAAGTCATTTGGCTTACCAGATATTGCTGCTTTCCAAACCAGACTTAATCCACCTCAATTTAGATTTTCAACTCCACAAAGTGCAACACACACTTTATTTGATGAAACATCAAGCAGCTTATCTGCATTTTTCGAGGGTACTTGGTACTTAAGCGATCAATTGACTCTTATTGCCGGTGTTCGTGTCTCAGAAGACGAAAAAGATGTTAAAGCTTCTCAAGTAAATAGTTCCACTACCACTGGCGGCATTGGAATTAATAATCCAACACTTAATCCCGTGGTTGCAGGCCTTCATAATGTATTGCTAGGAAGATTGCCATACAACTTCCCTAAGCAAAGTAGATCAGAAAGTCATACAACTCCCTCAGTGAAAGTAACTTACGAGATGTCAGATACTACTAGGCTATATGCTAGTTATGCTGAAGGTTACAAAGCAGGCGGATACGATGGTTCTGAAAATGCCGGACGAACAAATGCAACGACACCATCTCCTGCATTCGCATTTAAGCCAGAAGAAGCCACTACATTTGAGATGGGAGCTAAAATGGATATGCCTGAGAATAATCTAAGGTTCAATGCTGCTTATTTCTCAACGGATTATAGGGACATGCAAGTATCAGCATTTAATGGCTCGACGTTTATTGTTTCTAATGCTGCAGAGGCCGAGATTACAGGTTTTGAAGTTGACACTACTTGGGCTCCAACAGATAGCCTCATCATTGGCGGTTCGATTACTACGCTTGATTTTGCATATGGAGCTTTCACTGCTGCATGTACAGGCGATCAAGATGTGGCATACAGAGCTGCTAGACCAGCAACTTGGGTGTCAACACCTGCTGGAAGAGCTGCACGACAATGTACTCAAGATCTTGCAGGAAAAGCGGGTAATTTTGCTCCTGAGACATCGGCGAGCATGTATGCTAATTACTTCACATCAATGAGTGGTGGAAGTGAACTGGTTTATACAATTGCTGCAAATTACGTCAGTGAATTTAATAGCACAGGAGTTGCTGATCCTGCTGCTGACCATGATGCATCTACTAAGATAGATCTGAATGTAAGATTAATGATGGATAACGGTCTTGAGATTAAACTCTTTGGTAAAAATGTTACTGATGAAATAGTTGGATCTTCAAGTTTAGCTCTTCCATTAACACCTGGATCTTTCTTCAAGTTATGGGAGCCAGGAAAGCAATTTGGTATATCTATTAGAAAAACATTCTAATAATTTGAATAGCGCTTAACTCTATTCCTAAGATAGTTGTTAAGAATATTAAAGATCATGAATGCAGTCATCCCCTTTTCTGTGTTCATGATCTCTTCGCTAGAAAAAAATTATAAAAAATAAATATTCAAAATGCACTTTATAAAAATAGTTGGAGAAATCTATGAGTTTTAAATTAGCTAACGTAGATGGTAAGTCTGTATTAGTAAGCGGTGATCATTATTATGATCTCGCAACTATCTCTGACAGTAATGTTTCATCTGATCCATCAGCGGTAATATATTCATTGGATGCTATTGCAAAACTTTATGCACAACTTGATCAATTCGAGCCCACAGGATCATTAGAAAATACAAAAATGGGTGCTCCGATAACTGGATCAAGGAATTGTTTTGCTGTTGGGCTGAATTATAGAAATCATGCCGAGGAATCTGGGATGGAAATACCACCCTTCCCTATGATTTTTACAAAACACACATCCTGCATCACTGGTCCATTTGAAAAAATTGAGATGAGAAGTGATATTGTTGATTATGAGGCGGAATTAGTTCTTGTTATTGGTAAAGAAGGTAAAGATATTTCAAAAGAAAATGCCTGGTCATACGTAGCAGGATTAACAGTTGGTCAAGATATATCAGATAGAGCAGTTCAATTTCATGCCACACCTCCACAGTTTAATCTTGGAAAATCATTTGATACCTTTGGCCCAATTGGACCAATTTTAGTCTCTCCAGACGAGCTAGATGATAAAAATGCTTTAGATTTAGAATGTTCTGTAAACGGAGAATTGCGACAAAAAGATAATACTAGTGATTTAATTTTTGATATTCCATACATTATCTCTTACATATCAGAATTCATTACGTTGAGTCCCGGTGACCTAATCTTTACTGGTACGCCTGCAGGAATTGGAGCAACACAGGGTAAACTATTAAAAGATGGCGATACGCTCTCAACTACAATTCATGGCATCGGAACTATAGAAAATAAATGTGTAAGAATTTCAGATCATACTAATGCTTCATTTATACCAGAATTTCTTTTAGGAAAAATGCCCAGCACAGATTAAGATTAATCGTGAGCAAGTATTTTACATCCATAGCACTTATTTGTGCTGGTTTAGGACCACTGGCCATTGATGTGGGCATCACACACTTACTAAACCCTGATTGGGATGCTCATGCCAGAGTACATGAGGTTTGGCGACTCTCAACTAATTTATTCATTGCCTTTATAGGGCTCTACCTTATCTGGATAATGCAAAAAGAATTGTTAGCTGCCCTATTGAGTTTATGCTTATTGCTTGGTTTTTGGGTATCGGTATTTTTGATGCCATTTTATGATGGTCTAGCCGTGGGACAGGGAGTGGATGAACTTGAACCTTTTGGAGTCCCTATTAATATAATTTCGTTTGCAGTTGTTTCAATTATACAAATCGCAGGATTGATTATTATGAAACACAACAATCAACTTAAATTATAGTTACTACAACATAACTTATAAGACTTATGCCTCATCATTGTAGTCAGATGAAAAATCTTCTACTAAATTAATAAAAGCCTTCACTCCATTTGTTAAAGCAGAATCGTCAACATAAAAATATGGAGAATGGTTGGTTGGGCTTTCATCTACACCTGGAGAATTAACGCCAAGAAAAAAGAATAAACCAGGAACTTGCTGGGCAAAAAATGAGAAATCTTCTGCACCAGTTCTTGGTACTTTAGCCTCATAATAATTTCCATCTGCCGCTCTTGATAAGGAGGATGAGTATTTGTTTGCTAATTGCTCATCATTAAATGTTACTGGATAACCGCCATAAACCTTAAATTCAACAGTTGCGGTAGCATGATGGGCAGCCGCCACACTCTCAGCAATTAATTTAATCTCATCTCTAATTTGATCAGCATAGGAATCCTGAAATGTTCTGATAGTACCCTCCATAAATGCAGAGGAAGGGATAATGTTATTTCTGGTGCCGGCCTTCATAATCCCAACAGTAACAACTGCCTGACTGTCTAGTAGGTTTAATCTTCTACTAACAATTGTTTGTAAAGTTGTAGCAATATCAGAAGCAGCAATAATTGGATCAACCCCATTCCATGGTCGCGAGCCATGAGTTTGTTTGCCTTCCACTATAATTCTGAAGGCTTCTGCGGAAGCCATAATTGGCCCTGGTTTTGTCCAGAGCTGTCCATGCTTAGAGTTTGACACATGCATTCCAAAAATAGCATCAGGCTTTTCAGCCTCAAACAAACCTTCCTTTAGCATTAATTCAGCCCCACCCTCTTCTCCTTCGGGCGCACCCTCTTCTGCCGGTTGAAAGATTAATAGAATATCGCCGTCCAGTTTGTCAGTATTTTGAGACAGGAAGCTAGCAACTCCCAAAAGCGTTGCTATATGAGCATCATGACCACAAGCATGCATAACCCCAACATCATTGCCCTGATAGTTGGTTCTTTCCTTCGATGAGAATGGAAGATTCAATTTTTCAGTTACAGGCAACCCATCAATGTCCGCTCTTAATGCAATTAAAGGCCCGGGATTTTGCCCTCTTATAAAAGCAGTTACACCAGTTTTACCATAGGATGTATTGGGCTCAAGACCCATTTCAATAAGAGCTTCGCTAATTGATTTCTGCGTTTTAAATTCTCTGTTGGATAGCTCTGGGTATTGATGAAAGTGATGCCTCCAATCAGTGACTTTGGTCATGACGCCACTTAGATTTTGATCCAAAGTAGAGGCTAGTTCTCCTGAGCTGATTGGGAGAATTAGAAACAGTGAAGTCAGTAAGCTAAAAAAATAACGCATTAGGCTTTCCTCTTAAAAAAATTAAAGAATATTGCAGGGGTCGTATCCATGTAAGCTTTAAAATCATGGCGTCTTTGCAAAGATCTGCTGTCCATCATAGCAACAGATGTAATCGCAACCAATGCATACATAGTAATTGTGCCAATAATAAGCCATGAGGCTGATAAACCGTTGGATAAAGAGAAAATAAAGAAACTAAACCAAAAGAGTATTTCGCCAAGATAATTAGGATGACGTGAATAGAACCATAGCCCTGATTGCATTGTTTGAGGCTCAGTTAATGTCCGTCTAAAGTTATACATTTGCTGATCAGAGATAATTTGAATAAATACCGCTGATATACCAATAACATAAGCCACCCAATCTAACCAGAATACTTCAGGACCAGGATAATAGAGCGTGTAATTCATTGGCAGTAAGGCCATAAACACTGATAATGTTGGGATAAGATGTATGGCTCCAAAGTCAGTTAAAAAGTACTCAAATTTATTTTTAGCCTTCCCTTTCATCATGACATAACGCCAATCTTCGTGAGTAAAGCCATCCCATGATCTAGCCCAGTTATAGGTTAATCTAATTGCCCAAAAAACCATTACATCAAACATCATCCCTGCTCTAAGGACATTCCCTGCTGCATGTATATCAATCCAGCATAAAATTGTTAATACAACTGGTATGACAGACCAAAATGCATCGTACCAACTCGAATTTTTAAATGCGACACTCAATATATATATAAATATAGTTGCTTCGACATGACACGCTAATAATCTAAGGAAGATATTAGAATCTATGAGTAGATTCCATGTAAGCACCATTGAATAGATGCAGACAACGTATCCAATAAAAACAATAGCCAAATCAAATAATTTATTTTTCATAAGTAGTTAAATAGTTGCCGAAGGTTTGTGGTATTCATTAAGAATAGGAAGCAAGGGAATACTTTGTGATTTAGATAAGTCTGATATCTGGCTATCAAGCTTTTGATAAAGAGTATTTCTTTGCACTAAGTCTAAATCAAGAGATTTTGCAATTCGATCCACATCAGCAAGATTGAGTTCTTGGCCGAAGGAGGCTCCCGCTGCTTTTGTTATGCTTTCATTCATCAATATTCCGCCAACATCATTTATCCCAGCTGATAACAGAAATTTCAAGCCTGGAAGACCCATTTTGACCCATGAGCCTTGAATATTATCAATTGAATCATAAAAGAAAATTCTTGCAGCAGCATGAACCAACACAGATTCTTTGAAAGTTGGACCGGGCCTTGATAAACCTCGCATGTATATGGGAGCTTCACTTGCAACAAAAGGCAAAGGCACAAACTCTGTGATGCCATTGGTTTTATTTTGAATAGCTTTAAGTTCCCCAAAGTGCCTAGCAACGTGAGACATGTTTTCAACATGGCCAAACATCATTGTGGATGTTGTGGGCAATCCTACTGAGTGAGCCGCCATAATGACATCAGCCCATTCCTGAGAATTTAATTTATCTGGACAAATAATAGCTCTAATATCATCATGCAGAATTTCTGCTGCTGTTCCAGGCAATGAGTTGAGTCCTGCATTTTTTAGCTCAATGAGAAACTCTTCAACCGAGATATTTAATGTTCGTCTGCCATGATCAATTTCTAGAGGAGAAAATGCATGAATGTGAACAGTCTCTGAAACAGAGCGAATTGTTTTGACTATATCTAAGTAGGTATTCCCAGTATATTTAGGATGGATGCCGCCCTGAAGACAAACTTCAGTTGCCCCCCTATCTATAGCCTCTAGAGTTCTTCTTGCTATCTCATCATGTGAAATATTGTATGGTTTACCTCTCAAATCAGAATGACCCGTACCTTTAGAGAAAGCACAAAAATTACATTTAAACGAACAGATATTGGTGTAGTTAATATTTCTGTTTATAACGCAAGTAATCTCATGCCCATGCACGTGAGTCTTTAAATCATCTGCATAATCCATCAAATATTTAAAATCTCTGTCTCTGGCTGTCAGAATATGTTGCAAAGCATCAAGATCTGAATTTTCATGAATCTTTTTAATGCTATTTTGAATATCTGATTTAAAACTCGTATTTAAATACAAAGGAATGGTTGTGCTGACCCCAGATACCCACTTATCTGAACGAATCAGGTTTTGAGAATCAACTTTCTGCAACAATTTTGATGCTACGTTCTTAGATGTATGTAAAGCAAGATTTTTAAAATAAGCTGGGTAAAGGGTTGCTCTAGCTCTCAAGTCTTGCCCGAGAAGATTTGCTGTGGAAGTTAATTTTTTAATTTCAGGCCATGGCGCTTCAGGATTAACAAAATCTTTTGTTACAGGTGAGATACCACCAAAATCATTGATGCCAGATTCAATGAGTCTCTCGAGGTGCTGTGTATTAAGGTTAGGTGGAACCTGAAGACTAATATCACCAGGTAAAATTAATCTTGCCATTGCAATTGTCCAAATTAGCTCGTCAAAAGATGGCTCAGGAGAATGCTCCATTAATGTGTTTGCTTTGGCTTTAAAATTTTGAACTATCACTTCTTGAATATGCCCATATTCTTGATGAAGTTTTGCTATAGCAAAAATAGACTCGAGCCTTTCTAGCCTTGTCTCGCCTATGCCTATGAGAATGCCTGTTGTAAATGGAATATTTCTTTTGCCAGCATTGATGAGGGTTTGCATCCTAAAAATTGGTTCTTTATCTGGAGAACCATAATGTGGTTGTCCTTTCTTGCAAAGGTTTGCCGATAGGGACTCAACCATAAGTCCCATAGAGCCACTTAAGGGTTTAAGCATATCTAACTCGGCTTCGGTTAAGCACCCAGGATTAAGATGAGGTATCAATGATGTGTGCTCTAAGACTGCTTCTGCGCAGGCAGCAACGTATTCATTCGTTGTCTGATATCCCATTTCTGCCAGCGCATCTCTGGCAGCTTTGTACCTTAGTTCAGGTTTGTCCCCAAGGGTAAATAATGCTTCATGACAACCCTTCTCTTCTCCCTCCTTGGCAATTCTGATAACTTCTTCAATTGATAAATATGGCGATTCTACCTTTTTCGGTGTTTTGGCAAAGGTGCAGTAATGGCAAACATCTCTGCATAAAAAAGTAAGCGGTATAAAAACCTTTGGAGAATAGGTTAGTTGATCTGGGTAATAGTTCTGTTTTTTGGAGAATGCATGCTGTACGAGTGAATCAGTTAGAGCAATTTTAGACAGGTGCAATAAGTCATCTTCAAGACAAGTCTCTGAAGTAAGGAGCTTTTTTAAGCTATTATTAGAATGTTCCTGAATTTCCAATCTATTAACCTCGAACATAATCCTTTAGTTTGAAGTAATCATCTTCTGAGTCAAGGTCATACTGCAGTGACTCAATAGAATGTTGATTCCAACGATAATCATTCCCCTTAAACTCACTTAAAAATAAAGCATAGCTATTAATACCAAATTGAAGATTAAATTTCATTGCTGAATCGTACAGAAGGCAATTTGTTCCAGATTCTTCAATATCAGGCACTATGCTGATAAACGATTTATTGAAGGAGGCAACAAGATTATCGAGGTCTCTTTCGTTAATTCTGGGTAAGTCTGCATGCATAATTAATATTGGATTATTAGAGTCGTTGCAAGCAATAGCCTCATTTAGCGCTTGGTTTAAGGATGATTCAGTAAAGAATGTAGATGCACCCTCGATAATCAGATGAGGATCATTTGTCACCAAGGTAATTGAATCGCAGATATTGGACTGAATTAACGCCTTGATAGTTTGAGTGGCCATTGCCTTTGATAGATCAGATCTTTGCTGCTCTGATAGAATGCTAGCAAGACGCCCTTTTGAGTGACTGTATTTCTTAATAGGAATGAAAGCTGATACCTGCACGTTATTTTGCTTCCAAATAATCAATTACCGATTGCGCGAGATTGATTTTAGAGTCCAGATTATTCATAACTAAGTCTGCCAGCGATACCTTGTATCCTATGCCCGCGATCAAAGATTCTTCTTGATAGTCAGTAGAATCTATAAATAAAGTTCGAGCGTATTCAGAGTAATAGTTTGCAATAGTCAAAACCGATGTATCCATGCCAAGCTCATTCATCATTTTAGATGTTGGTCCCTTCAAAGATTTTGAATTAACAATTGGGCTAACAACACTTACTCTTTCTGGATGCGATTTTAAAAATTGATTAAGGGGATCTAATTGAATAATTGGGCTTATGCTCACAAAAGGGTTAGAGGGACAAATAACTATTTCATCAAATGCTTCAAGATCGATGAGAGGATTAAACTTAGCCTTATCAAGGCCCTTAAAAACAAAATCAGTCACAGAAGGCTCGCATTGAAACTTCACAAAATACTCTTGAAAGGACAAGAGTCTGTTTTGAGTTTGAATGTATGTTTCAACCAAATCATCAGTCATGGGTAAAATATTTGACTTCAAACCGAATCTTTTGGTTAGTTCCTGTGTAGCTTCCGACAGACTAGAGCCATTGGCAATGAGTTGTGTGCGAATAATATGAGTAGCAAGATCTTTGTCTCCTAACTGAAACCATGTTTCTCCTCCAAGTTGCTTAAGAGCCGATAACATTTCCCAAGATTCGTTTGCCCTACCCCAGCCTTTAGATAAATCAGACTCGTTAGATAAGGTATACATCACGGTATCAAGATCTGGACAAATCTTAAGATTAAAGTGTTTGAAATCATCGCCGGTATTTACAGCAATCGTATAATTAGAATCAGAGAGAATCTTAGAAAATCCAAGGGCTAGCTTGGCTCCACCGACCCCACCACATAAAAGTAGATAATTTTTCACCGAAATAAATCCTCTTCCTCGCTCCTAATAAGATCCTTTCCATTGCTTGATGTAGAAAAGTTAAATTTATAACCTCTAATGAGAACAATTGGTTTTTTTTGATCTGCTTGGCCCATCAACAACGAAGCTGCTGCTGCCAATTCATCTGCAACTGCTATTTGAGTTACTTTTAAAATATTGCCGTATATGTCCTGTTTACCTCTCTCATCAACAACAGACTCTAAATTAGAGCTACCTATAGCAAACCCCACAATGCCATTCCTAAAAGGACGACCCATGGTGTCAGTAATAATTAAGGCAATGTTTTTATCGAAATGTTTGCTAATAGTTGAGCGTAATTTTTCTGATGATAAATCCGGATCTTCGGGAAGCAGGAGAACCTGATTTAATGATTGATCTATATTAGAGCGGTCTATGCCAGCATTAGCATGAATAAAACCTAATTTATGCTCAACAATTAACACTCCCATTCTGTGGCGAACAACTTGCTTTGATTCATTTAGGATGGCTTGAACAAATTGCGGATCTTTATCAATCTTATTTGCAAGTGATATGGCTTCTGAGCTTGGAGTTAAGGTGGATATATCAAGATATCTATTTTCACTTTTTGATACTACCTTTTGAGCAACAGTTAAAATGTCACCATCTTCAAGATAAATATTCTGCTGAGTTAATTGTTGGATAATTAAGTCGGCAAGATCATCGCCTGGATTGATCAGAGGAAAATCTTCTAAAGCTGTTAGATTAATTGAGTTAATAATACTTCTCGAAAGCTAATGGCCTGTGATCTTTATGCCAGAATGTTGCAAGGAATGTTTTTTATTAATGGCAATTAAAATTGATGTCAAAGCTTCGGCAGCAACTGAATTACATAATGGGCCAGCATGCCAACCCTTTAAGCCTGCATCTGCTGCAAGCTCTATAACAGTAGCTCTTGCTTCTAGAAAATCTCCTGATATTAGGACATCACAATCAATTTCTTTATCTGTTTGCAATAATTCAGCAGAGATATTCTGAAAAGCTGAAACAACTTTAGTACCCTCTCCCACAATACTTTGAGCTTTCATAGCGGCAGAGCCTTCTGGTGGAAGTTGAACTCTCATAACCTTGGGTGGAACCAGCGGAACTGTCGCATCAATTAAAATCTTATCCTCTAACTTATTGCCAATGCTTGATAATGTTGCCTCTTGATGGGCAAATGGAACTGTTAAACAAGCTATATCGCCAAGCTCTGCAGCATCTATATTGAGCATTCCAGCTGACGACTCAAGACCAAGCTCAACAGCTATTTCCTGAGCTTTATTTATATCTCTGCTGCCGATTAAGACTTCGTGATTAGCCTTGATCCATCTAGAGGCTAATCCTTTACCAAGAGCCCCTGTTCCGCCAAGAATTGCAATTTTCATAGATATACTCCTAGATTGGTTTCAATGTATTAATGACTAGATTATACAAACTTATTCATGAATCAATGGGTATCAATCATAAATAATATGTCAACTTTACAAGTAGTTTAAAATCCTTACCTACTTAAAAGATTTTATCGGCAGGGTTATAATTATTTATCTAACAACAATGGTGAATTGAGTGACGAATATAAATTTTAAAAATAAAACTGTTGTAATAACTGGTGGTTCTAAGGGCATTGGACTTGAGATCACAAAAACTTTTTTAAAGCATCAAGCGAACGTAATAATACTTGCTAGAAATAAGCCTAAACGAAAAATTCAATCTAAAGGTAATGCAGGATATTTTATTGAATGTGATATCAGAAACACAGAATCAATAGATAGTGCCATAAAAGATATCGCATCAAAATATAAGTCAATAGATGTTCTGATCAATAATGCTGGAGGAGCTCCAATGGCTGACTCGCTAACAGCATCACCAAAGTTTCATGAAGCAATTATTGATCTCAATTTAACAGCTCCACTGAACTTGAGCCAGAAAATTGCAAAAAAAATGATTAAACAGCAAACAGTTTCAAACATTATTAATATCTCTAGTGTTACTGCTACTCGACCTACCCCGGGCAGTGCTGCTTATGGTGCTGCAAAAGGAGCATTGGTCAATTTAACAAAAACATTGGCAGTTGAATGGGCTCCAAAGATTAAAGTAAATTCAATCATTGTTGGTTACATTGAAACAGAGAATTCAATCCTGCATTACGGCAGTAAATCTGAGATTAAAAAAGTAGCAAAAACGATACCTCTTAAGAGGATGGGTCAGCCACAAGACGTAGCAAATGCATGTGTATTTTTTGCTTCTGATCTGGCCGAATGGGTTACAGGGTCTGCCCTGGAAGTCCACGGGGGCGGAGAAAGTCCTGCATATCTTGATGTCGCAAAACCTAAATAAGGCTAAGGTGAAGACTAACCAAAAATTTTGCGTACTATTCTGTTGCCCCAAAAAATCTTAAGAGCGCCTTGTAACTGCTCAAATGACTTATCTGTATATGGGTAAGCAGAAGCTGATTTTTTGCCAATGATAATTGGCATTGCGTGAGCATAGCCTAACAATCCTTCTTTGCCATTAACCACACCTAAACCACTATTTTTAACGCCGCCAAAGGGAACTTCATTAACACCATAACTCATCGCCATATCGTTCACCGAGCAAGCACCCGTTTCTATGGAGCGAGCAAGTTTTTGACCTTTAACCAAATCCTTTGTCCAAACATTTCCGTTTAACCCATAATGAGACTGATTAGCTAATGACAAGGCTTCATCTTCAGTGCTCACTTTCATAATGCATATGACCGGACCAAATGTTTCATCCTTCATGATCTTCATCTCATGAGTAACCTCTGTCATTACGGTTGGCTCAAAATAAAGACCCTCAAACGCAGGGTTTCTTTTTCCACCAGCAAGAACAGTTGCTCCTTTAGCAATAGCATCATTAACGTGATCTTCGATAATATCGATTTGTTTATCCCAAAACGTAGGACCAACATCTCCTTTACAATCATTTGACTGCACTAAGGATTTGGTAATAGAAACAACTTCGGCAACAAATTCATCATAAATATCTGACATCACGTAAATTCTTTCAGTGCCACAGCAGTATTGCCCAGCGTTCATGAAGGAGCCAACAACTGCCCCACTAGCTGCATCCTTTACGTCAGCATCTGAACATACAATCATCGCATCTTTGCCGCCAAGCTCTAGACTGAAAGGAATCAGCATTTCGCCACACTTTGCTGCAATTTTCTTACCCGTAGCAACACTGCCGGTAAAAGAAACCTTATCTGGTCCTTGGCTAATAAGTTCAGCGCCTGTTTCACCATCGCCTATGAGAGTCTGAACTAAGTGCATGGGTGCATCTGCCAGTGCAAAAATTTCTTGAACCATAGCGCCTGACATAGGGGTGACTTCAGAGGGTTTAACGATAACGCTGTTCCCACATAATATCGCTTGAATTACAGGGTTAATTGAAAGGATAAATGGACCGTTCCATGGAGTAATTACTGCAACAACTCCTCGAGGTTTATAGGTGATGATTGTTTTTTTCAAGAAGCGCATCGGCCCATGCATCTTAATTTTTTTATCTGAAAGCCATTTTTCTGCTCTTTTGGCATAGAAAACTAGTGAATCAACGGCTGAAAAGACTTCCATCGCCATCGCTTCTTGAACAGGCTTGCCAGTCTCACGCATAACGACATCCATGATCCTGTCTTGCTGCTGGATAACTACATCTGCAACTCTATGCAATAACTCAACTCGTTCTTTTAAAGATGTTTGTTTCCATTTAGATTGAGCAATTTTTGCCTGTGTCATGACCGCAGATATTTCATCTGAGTTTGCACAGTCATAAGTATCAATGTGAGAAAGATCAACAGGACTCTTAAGAGAAAGCTGTTTGCGACCACTCTCTGAGTGAGAAATAGAAAAAATAGCCATGATTAAAGCTCCTTGAGTTTTGCTTCCAGCATAGGTGTAACGTGATTATTAATGTGTGCATTTAAGCCCATTGGCATTATTTCGTAATGCTCAAGCTTTCTAACAACTTTAATCATTATTACAGTGAATTTATACAAAGCTAAAGTATAAAAATAATCGAAATTATCTGCGCTGAAACCTGTTAAAGCTTCCCATTTAGCGATGGTAGCTACAGGCCCTGGAAATCCAGGTAGCCTTTCTGCACCAACTCCCTTGCTATTACAGTCATCAATGGCAATACCCCATGCTAAGTCCATACAGGGATCACCCAAGGATGCCATTTCCCAATCAAGGACCGCAGAGATTTCTCCATTAGGTAAGTACATTATGTTTGCACATCTAGAGTCACCCCAGATAATTGAAGATTGATTCGACACAGGTTTATTTGCGACCAGCCACTCACGAGCTTGATCAGCAACAGGATGTGCTTCTCCTTCCATGGCCCACTCATGGAAATTTAAATAATAATTAAGCTCTTGATCAAGATAGTTATCACCTAATTCCGGCCTATTTAAAAATTCATACTCACCTGTAGATATATCTACCTGATGAACTTTTGACATTTCTTCAACCCAGCCCCACCAGATTTTTTCGCGAATCTCTTCGGAAGAATCTGCGACCCAACCCTCTTGATGGAATGGTGGATTATCCGAAGGAGCATCGCCCTCGGCCATTTCCATAACATAAAAGGATGTTCCAAAAACTTCATCGCTTTCTTCATACCACAAGACATTTGGAACCTTGATATTATGTGCAGACAATTTTTGCATGATAAGAAATTGTTTATGGATATCATAATCAGGGAAGACAAAAAAGCCCTCGGGGTAAAACCTTAGAACCATGCCTTTACTTAAATTTTCATTGTTAAGAGAATATGAAACTTGAAAGCTTAACGTTTCGTTGGAAAAGCCAGTATTTTCTGGACCCCCTAAAATTTCAACCTTTACATCTGATGCTGATGTCAATTTATCTTCCAGCCAGGATTGAAAAATTACTTTGGTCTCTTCTTGATTTCTTTCTTGTGGTTTTGGCATCTTAAAATTTATATGATTTACTACTAACCATAATATATATTTATGAATTAAAAAAGAAATAATATGACGCAAACATTTAAGCAAAACTGGGATGAATTTTGTGACGAGCTTAAGTCAATTGGAGATATTGTTTCAGGTCAAGATAATTTAACCAATACAGATGAGGTGGAGGGCTACAGATACCTCACAAGGCTATTAAGATTGTCTCTTGAGATGAACATAGAGCACTCAGATAGATATCATCCATCTTTTTATAGTTTGTCGCATGAAACAGCAAAAATTGGAGCGGATAATCCCGACAACATATATCTAAACGCAAATATAGATGGATCTAGTTCGTATGAAGTATTCGGTAACATTGGTGAAGTTGAGTATTTAAGTTTTGGGGTCAAGGAAAATAGATATTCAATCGATGGGACTATGAGCTCATTGGGTGAAATTGATTTGTCTGAAATTAGTGTGTCTGATGATGGAAATTTTAAATTAGCCCTTGGGCAAGAGTTAAGTGCGAATAATTACTTGCACATTCCATCTCAAGCAAATATGTTAATTGTTAGGCAGACATACTCTAAAAGAATTTCGCAAAAACATGCTGTGGTAAATATAACCAAGATAGGCAACGCATCAGATCCTGAGCTGTTAACAAATGATGATCTAAATAAACATCTCAAGCAGTCTTTAGCTTTTGTTAAAGGAACCGCGCAAACATTTTTAGGATGGGTGCATGATTTTAAAAAGAATCATAAGAATCAATTGCCTCTAGGGGATCAAGCTTTTTTTCAGGCTGCTGGAGGGGATCCAAAAATATTTTATCTGCATGGTTACTATGAATTTAATTCTAATGAATATCTTGAAATTAAAACTGACATACCCTCCTGTGAATTTTGGAACTTTCAACTTGAAAATTTTTGGATGGAATCATTGGACTACAGGCATAATCCAATTCATCTAAATTCAGCAACGGCGAAAATGAATCCCGATAATTCAGTAACCATCATAGTGAGTCACAAAAATCTTGGCATTGAAAACAACCTTATTACAGAGGGAAGAGCCAACGGGGCTATGCTTCTTAGGTGGATAGGTGCAGATAGCTGCCCTATTCCTGAAGTATCGATTAAGAAATTAACAGATTTGGAGGTGGAGCATGCTTGATGCAAAGCAACTACTTGGAGAGGCTAAGAAAATTACAGGATTAAGCTTTTTAGGGAATCCTTTATTTGAACAAGGGTTCAATAAGTTAGTTTATTCAATTAACAATGAGGCTGACTTAAATGATGTTGGTATTCAAGCTCAACACCATAGACTCATAGGCATACTTTCAAATATGTTAAGAATTGAAGATGCTGTGATTAATCATCCTGAAATTTTAAATGAGAAGATAGTTGCGCCAATTGTCATCGTAGGTTTACCAAGAACAGGCAGTACGATGACTCACAGATTGCTGGCTGCCGATCCAAGACATACAGCGATGCTTTGGTGGGAAGGTAGATACCCAGCAATGCTACCTAATGAAGAGCGAGGGAATCCATCAGAGCGAATGGCCCTAGGAAAAGCTGAGGTTGATGCTGTGGTAGCAGCTTCTCCAGAAGCATTAACTATTCATCCGTGGGACTACAAAGGAGCAGACGAAGAAATCTTGCTGCTGGAACATACATTTTTTAGTACGGTTCCTGAGTCATTCATGAGATTGCCTAGTTATTCGTCCTGGGTTGAAGATCAAGATCATATTCATGCATACAATCAGTTAAAAATCATGCTCCAGTACCTTCAATGGCAGAATCCCGGGAGAGAGAAAAAAAGATGGGTTTTAAAATCACCTCATCATCTCGGCTTTATTGATAAGCTGCTGATGGTATTTCCTGACTCAAAAGTTATTCAAACTCACAGAGACCCTCAAAAAACTGTGCCTTCATTTTGCTCTATGTGCGCCAATCTATTTGAACCACTTACAAATAGTTATGATAAAAATAATATTGGCTCCCATTGGGCGAATAAATTATCAAAAGTATTAAATCACTGCATGGATGTAAGCAATGCTAATCCTGACAATTTTTTGAATCTAGATTTTCTTAAGATGATTGAAGACCCCATTGCGGAAATGTCGATTGTCTATCAATTTATAGATCAGGATTTTACTGACCAAGCTGAGAATGCTATGACTGCATGGAAAGAAGAGAACCAGCATGAAATGGGTTCTCACCACTACTCACTTGAAGAATTTGGTCTGGCGCCTACATTCATCGAAACAAATTTTAATGAGTATATTAATCAATACATAGATAAGGAGAATTTATGATTCTAGAAAATAAAGTTGTGATTGTTTCGGGTATTGGGCCAGGTCTAGGCCAAGAATTAGCATATGGAGCTGCCAGAGAAGGCGCAAAGTTAGTTATAGCAGCAAGATCAACAGAGTTGTTAAATAAACTTCAAGCAGAGATATCAGAAGCAGGTTCAGACGTTATTGCTGTTCCTTGTGATATCACCAAGCCTGCTGATTGTGAGAACTTGATAAGCAAGACAATAGATCAATACGGGAGATTGGATGGACTATTAAATAGTGCATATAGAGCTGGTGACTTTAAGGAAATCTGTGATTCTGATTTTAACGATTGGCAGGAAACAATGAACACTAATTTCTTCGGTACCATGAATTTAACTATGGCAGCTGTAAAAAAAATGGAATCAAATGCAGCGATTGTAATGATCAATAGTCTTATTACCAAAAAGCCCCTGCCAACACAAGGCGGTTACGCAGCATCAAAGGGTGCTTTAGCCACAGCAACTAAAATACTTGCAAAGGAACTGGGGCCAAAAGGCATTAGAGTTAATTCTGTGTTTATGGGATGGATGTGGGGGCCTCCAGTTGAGATGTATGTAAATTATTCAGCTGAAGCTATGGGTGTTTCGCCAGAAACTGTAATAGCTGATGTGACCAAAGATATTCCTCTAGGCTTAATACCTGACGATAGTGACTGTGCAAACGCAGCTTTGTTTCTAATATCGGATCTTGCTAAGGTAATTACCGGTGCAAGTTTAGATGTTAATGGCGGCGAGTTCATGTCCTGATGAGTATCGTGAAAAATATATTCGTCAAGACAAAATGAACTATTTATACTTTTTTTCACTTTAAATTCTATCGATACACTTTATTAGTTAAACTTTAACTATGGGATTTAATAAAGATATTTTTACGGTTGATTTAATGCTTGGTATTCCTGAAAAGGAGGATCGATCTGATTGGTATACCTTTATGGAACCGCTTCTCAGAGACGAAGAGTCAAAGACAATGTTTAAAATGCCTGCCCAATATATGTTTAAAGATATACCTGAAACTGGCTCGCACGATGATTTTGTTCAATATGCTCTTGGGGAGATGGATAAGCATCATATTAATCAAGCTATGGTTGGATTTCATGAACAGTCTGAGGTGAAGGTTTTAGCTGGAAAAAATTATCCAGACCGCTTCTTCTTTGACTTACCCGTGAATCCTAATACTCCAAATGAAGCAGCTAACATTAAAAGGATTTACGAAGAATTTGGGATAAAAGCAGTAAGCGCCTTTCCGTCAGGAATGCATCCACAGGTAGCAATCAACGATGAGAAATGGCATCCCATATATGAAATGTGCGTGGAGTTGGATTTACCCTTTTTTTGCTGCGTTGGTGTTCCAGGACCAAGAATACCGATGGCACCACAAAAGGTTGAGCTGATTGATGAAGTTTGCTGGTATTTCCCTGAACTAAAATTTGTTATGCGTCATGGGGCTGAGCCTTGGACAGCGTTAGCCTGCAAATTAATGCTTAAGTATCCAAATCTTTACTATTCAACCAGTGCCTTTTCGCCAAAACATTATCCCGAAGATATTGTTAACTTTGCTAACACAAGGGGCAAAGAAAAAATAATGTATGCAGGTTATTTTCCAATGGGCCTAAGTCTTGATAAAATTTTTACAGAAATGAAAAATGTTCCTTTCAAGGATGATGTTTGGCCAAAGTTTCTTGGTGAAAATGCCAAAAAACTTTTAAAATTATAAAAACTTAGGAAAAATTATGAATACTACCAAAAGATATCCCATGCCACTTCCGTTTGGATGGTTTGTGGTCAGTTATGCCAATGAACTGAAAGTTGGTGATGTTAAAGCTGTGAGATATTTTGGGCAGGATCAAGTCCTATTTCGAGGTGAATCAGGCAAAGCTGCGATGTTAGATGCTTACTGCCCTCACCTAGGCGCTCATTTAGGCCATGGTGGACTGGTAAAAAAAGATTGTATTGAGTGCCCTTTTCATGCCTGGGAATGGGATGCTAACGGAAAAGTAGCTCATATTCCTTACGCTAAGAATATTCCACCTAGAGCGAAAGAAGCTAAAATATTTACTTACCCAACTGTCGAAAAAAATAATCTTATCTATGCTTGGTATCACCCTAATGGAGATGAGCCTTCATACGAAGTTGAAACTTATCCAGAGATTCTAGATCCAGAGTGGTCTGATCACTTTGATTCCTATGAATATATTGTTGATTGCCATATTCAAGATATGGCTGAAAATGCTGTCGATGCAGCTCATTTTCAATATGTTCACGGAGTAGTGAGCTACCCTGAATTCGAAGTAACCTATGACAAGCAAAAAAGAATTTCTGTTCAAGAAGCTAATATGGAAACCCCTCGAGGCACTATCAAAGGAAGAATAACAGCCTACTCAAATGGGCCTGGAGATAATGCCACTAAATTTGAAGGGATTTGTGACACTTTGTTACTTGGTTCAACCACTCCCATCGAAGGAGAAAAATGCATTGTTCGTTTTGCTTTCCTTCAAAAGAAAATTAATGGTGAAGAGCCGGTTGGTGGCGTAGGCGCTGCAATTATTAAAGACATAAATAAGCAAGTTAAAGAGGACATACCTATCTGGGAAAATAAAAAATTTGCTATAAAGCCAGTGCTTTGCGACATGGATGGCCCAATTGCTAAGTTTAGAAAGCAATATGCCACTTTTTATGTAGACTACGATGAAGCTCAAAGTATCGCTGCTTTAAATTTAGACTAATCTAAAGAGCCAAGTATTTTTAGAAGATCAGCCTCAAGGCTTATCTCAGGCATCTCGACTATTCTTCCAACTTCCTTCTGATTTCTTAGAAAGACAAAAGTTGGTGTTTTTTTAATTTGAAAGTGTTTTCCTCTATCCTGAGGTTCATTCTTTGAAAAATTCAGCCCAATTAAATGAATATAATTTTCTTGAATATTTAAGGTATTAAGAAGTCGCAGAAGTCGAGGAACCTCTCTCTGACTATCATGACACCAAGTGCCAAAAAGAACGTAAATTTCTATATCGCGAAATAATACAGGATCCAATAACTTTCCTGGTTGGTATTCCTCATAATTGTCTTGAAAACCTTCATGATTTTCAAATAAAGTTTTAATTGAAATATCACCAATAGCATAAGAGTTCATCGCATAGGTTTCTGATGCGCTTAAGCTATAAGTTAATAAAGATAAAAAAAATAATTGATAGATTTTCTTCATGCGGCTGCCAAGATTATAAAAATATAAGAATTGTTAATTATTCTTCTATTAACTCGAAATCAAATTTGCTCACTCCGCATTCAGGGCAGACCCAATCATCTGGTATATCTTCCCATTTGGTACCAGCTGGAATACCATCCTCCGGATCACCAAACTCCTCGTCATATATGTAGCCACATATGACACACTCATACTTTAGATATTCCACTATGAACCCTCCTCTATCGCTGACTTAATTTTCTCATGCTCATCTCTTCCAAGGGAATGACTAAAAAGCATATATGAAGCTATGGTGTAACAAACGATTGGAACAAAGGTATAAATATAAAAAATAGCCATTTTTGAGGACTCAGTATTTTCAACTCCTAGCTTTATATCAAATCCCCAGATTAGCTCTAAAACTAAATACGGTATTACAGCAGCAAGTCCGAATCCAACTTTTGTAATAGTTGTCAGGTAAGAAAAAACAGTGCCAGAAATATTTTCATTATTATCAACCGAAAGCTTGTCGGAGATATCAGCAATAATGGCATTAATTAGGGGCATAGGACCGGAGAAGGAGAAACCATAGAGAATAATAAAAGATCCTACTGCAATTAATTTAACCTCTGTATCTAGATCCCGAATAATAAAAAATCCTACAAAACCAATAAGTAAGATGATAATTGCATAAAAGCACGCTACACCAGCAGCAAAATGTTTGGAAGTTTTAATGCTAAGGTATCTCCAAAGACCTAATCCCACTACACTTACCAAGTAATACATCAACATCAGCCTTGAGGAGTATTCTGGCAATTCCATAACAACATCCATCCATATTAAATACAAAGCACCATTTAGTGACATGCAAAAGCCGATAAGGCCAGCCGCTAAGACAATTTTATTAAGCATGGTATTGCCAAACAAACTTTTGAATGTTTTTAAGGGATTCTCAATTTTAGCTACTACTTTTGCTGATTTTGTATCAGGAACTTGATATAGGCCATTGAGCGTTATGATTGGTATTGTAATCAAAACAAAGATTCCAATTGCAGATACTTTGGCTGATAAAGAAGTATCGTATAACTCTACGATAGCTGGAATTGTTATGACACAAAACATTCCAAGCAAAGCCATCAATTCACGAAGTGTTAATAATCGTGTTCTGTCGTCGTAGTCTGGGGCTAGATAGGTTGACCATGAAAGCTGAGTGATTGAACTTAGAGTAAAGCTTAAATAAACCAAAAATAATGAAAGAAAGAAATATAAACTCGAAGGACTAGAGCTTGGAGGTAAAAAAATTAAATACGTTGCGACCATAAAAATTGGTGCGGATATAAAAATCCAATGCTTATGTTTGCCCCACCTGGATGGATATCTGTCTATAAGCACTCCCATAAAAGGATCTGTAGCAATGTCAGTCAGCCTTCCTAAAAAGAATAAAATTCCTACAAGAGAGAGCCCAAGACCTAGATCACCAGCATAGTAAGGCAAGATAAAAATCCAAATTGGCATCCCTGCAGCAGATGTAGGAAAATTTAAAGCCGTATAGGACAGTCGCTGAAAAAAATTCATTGGTATTAAGAATTAAACGTTAAATACGTCTCTCATTGATATGATTCCGATTAAATGTTCGCCATCAAATACAGGAAGATGCCTGATTTGACTATCAATCATTAATTTTTTTGCTTCAGTGTTTGGGGTTTCTGGGCATGTAAAAATTAACTTTCTAGTCATAACAGTCTTAACCGTCTTAGCATTTAGAGATTCAGCTCCTCCAGATAGTGCATAGACTATGTCTCTCTCCGTTAAAATACCAACGACAGATGATTTAGAGAGATTTGTTGAAGATCCTGCTTTAGATATCATCAGAGCGCCAATTTTATTCTTATACATCAACTTAGACGCTTCAAATAGGTCCGAATCCTCAGATACTGTAAAAATATCCCAAATTCTTTGTTCGTTTAAGTGATCTTTGACTTTTTTCATAGATATATTTTTGATAGTATAGTGGTATTGTTCTTTGTATATTATATATACATAGGCTTAACTAATACATAACCATACTTATTATGAAAAAATTTAACTCACTTTTCTTTGTACTGTTTGCATTCATATTGGCCTTTCCAGTTTTCGCTGGTGATAAGGGATACGTTGGAGAAGAAGGAACTGAAATTGAGGTAACTAGGGTTTCTAGTCCATCTCCTGAATACCCACGTCGTGCGATTAGACTTGGTGTAGAAGGTTCTGTAAGACTGGAATTTGACGTTGATACTGATGGGTCAGTATTAGATCCATATGTTGTAAATAGCAGCCCTGCTGGTGTTTTTGATAGATCTGCAATTAAAGCAGTAAGAAAATTTTTGTACCAGCCTCCTGTCTACAACGACACTTCTGTAAAGGTTAATAATGTACAAATTGTTCTTACATTTAGGCTAGCAGACTAACTAACTAAAACTATATAACCACAGGTTTATCATGCCGATAAGACTCCAGTTACTCTTGTTTGGGGTGCTTGGTAATGTATTGGTTGCTGCCATATTTATATTTTCTTTTGATTATCGAGAAAATATCCAAGAAGACTCTTCCAATGAGTCGCTCTTAACTCTTTACGAATCAGCTTGGTATCAGACGTACAACAAATCTTTTGATGTTATGTCTAAATGGTTGCCAGTAACCGGCGAGAACGCATCATACTGGGAAGAAGATTCAGAAATTTTTTTAGACGAAGTTGCGCCAAGCAACATTTTCACAAATCCATTGCTTGATACTATTAGTGCCGACAGAATTGGCGATGCTCAATATTTAATTGAACTTTTCTTTGAGGAAGAGTTAGATTATGGAAACTTAAGCTATGTTATGGCTTATAAACCTTCAGGCCAAAGAATCTATTGCGGTAGTGCCTTAGACTTATTGGGAGTAGATCCCTGCTCTCCTGCAGCGCGACCTGACTTTTTTAGTTACCTAGATTCATTTTTAAAAGAGGCCTCTTCTAGACCAAGGCAATCCATTGTAAAAATTAAAGATAATGAAGCAGAGCAAGCCTCAACAGTTAATCAAGCTTTAACGTTCCCGGTTAAGGTTGAAGGTGAAACTATTGCTGTCATTGCCTTGGGCGTAGATATCAGAAAGGGACTAGAGATCTTTGAAGATGAATTTGAAGTGAGAACAGCAATTAACACTGAATCTGGATTAATTTCACTGAATGATTACTACCAACAATTTGGAGATGTTGAAGACGATTTATTTGATTTAGAAAATTTTACTAAGTTAACAGACAAGGCTAGCTCCTTTAAAGAGCTTCATGGTTCGCGTTATTCAGAGAAAGATACTGAGCTTGGTACGTCAGTCACCCTCCTCCCTCTTAGCGCATACCTATCAGCTGACGAAGCCCAATTATTTATATTTAAGGATGAACGAGAGAATATATTAAGGGCAGCAAATGTACTTAATCTTACATATATTGCTGCTATTTCATTTGTAATCTTCATTATTTCTTTGATAGCTTTTATTACTACTAGGACTTTTGGAGGTATCACTAGGGCCATTGAGGTCTTAGAAGGTCTAACAAAAGGTGATCACACCCAAGAAATGCCTGTGAGAAAAGGGATGCTTGCATCGGAAACCGATGAAGTTGGTCAGCTTTCTGCGGCTTTAAAAACTTACAAGGCTCATCTTGTTGAAATGGAGTCAATTAGAGAGGAGCAAGGTAAGCGGAGGCACGAACGAGACGAGGTTATTATTGAAAAGATGTCGGCTTTAGCAGATCAATTGGATGGAAGTGCAAGAACTCTTATTCTTAATGACATTAAAAAAATGAAAGATCTTGCCGATAGTTCAGATCGAAATGCAAGCGAAGAAGCATCGGTTGAATTAATGCTTGTAGCTTTCTCAAGAATGTCCGATGAAGTTGGTGGTTTGATTGATGCTAGAACTGGTGAAATGGAAACAGCGCGAGACGAAGCAAGGGATGCCAGTGATCAAAAGACTAAATTCTTTGCCAACATGAGTCATGAGCTGCGAACCCCGCTGAATGCAATTTTAGGTTACGGTGAGATGCTCTACGAGGATTGCGAAGATCTTGGCTATGACGACTTGCTTCCAGATCTCAAGAAAATTACTTCCTCTGGATCTCATCTCCTATCGTTGATTAACAATATTCTAGATTTATCGAAAATTGAAGCTGGAAAAATGGAGCTATTTATTACGAGTTTTGAGATCGAGAACATGGTCGAAACAATCAAAAATATTTCTGAGCCACTGGCCGCTAAAAATGATAATGGCTTTGTTGTTAATTTTGATGGGGCCATGGGGTCTATGTCCCAGGACGAGACTAAGCTTAGACAATGCTTAACCAATTTTTTAAGCAATGGTTTTAAATTTACAAAAAACGGTACCGTCACTCTTGATGTTAGATCTAGATCAGTTGAAGGCGTTGAGTTTATTGATTTTGCCGTGATAGACACAGGCGCTGGCATGAGTCCTGAAGGAGTAGCCAAGGTTTTTGAAGAATACACACAGGCTGAACGTTCCACTTCTGCTAATCATGGTGGGACAGGCTTAGGCCTTCCCATTTCTAAGAAATTTGCTGAAATGATGGGCGGTGATGTAGTGCTGACCAGTGAAGAAGGCGTTGGCTCAGTCTTTACGCTGTCTGTTCCACGTGAATGCGCAGAATACAATGAAGATGACGTTGATAGCAATGTCATAAATCTAGATGCAGATGATAATCTTGTAGTTCTTGTTGATGACGATGTAGCAATGCATGATTTGATCAAAAGAACGATATCTAAGCTCAGCTTAACTCTTATTGGAGCTACAAATAGCGAAAAAGGCATGGAGTTAATAAGAGAGGTTAAGCCTAAATTAATACTCTTAGATGTTCTAATGCCAGGTAGAGATGGATGGTCCTTATTAAAAGAATGTAAAACTGATAAAGAGCTAAAAGATATTCCTGTCATTATGATCAGTCAATTAAATCAATCAAATCTAGCAGCTTCTTTAGGAGCTAATGACTACCTAACCAAGCCCATTGATAGATCTCACTTTGTTAACACTGTGCAACGCCTTCTTGGTACTGGTACTAAAAATCAAAAAGTCCTGGTGATCGATGATGACAAAGACGTTAGGGAATTGCTTTCAAGATTACTAAAGGATGCTGGTTATAGACCAATTGATGCTCGTGATGGTAAAGAAGGACTTGAAAGAACAAAAGATGAGCCAGCTCTTATTATCCTTGACCTAGAAATGCCTCGCATGGATGGGTTTGAATTTCTTGATAATTACATCAAGGATGTGCCAGAAGAAAAAAGAGCCCCTGTATTAGTATTTTCAGGAAAAGATCTAACCGATGTCCAAGAAGATCTTTTAAAAGAAAGAGTTGTTGGACTGGTTAAGAAAGATGATGTATCCATGGATAATCTATCCAAGATGATACAAAGTATTGTTAAAAGCTAGGGATTAAGCAGAGCTTCTATTTTTTCTAATAACCGCTTGAAGTCTACAGGCTTCGTATCAAAATCATCCGCTCCACACTCGAGAGCTTTTTGCTTATCTGATTCTAATGCGTGAGCAGTCAAGGCAATAATTGGTATAGAGTTAATTGAGTCATCAGCTTTAGCTTGTATGGTTGCTTCCCAACCATCAAGAACAGGCAAACCCATATCCATTAAAACTAAGTCAGGAGTATCGCTCCTCATCATATCAAGTCCAGCCTGGCCATCAAAAGCCATAATAATTTCATAGCCCCTTCTAGTTAATCGACGTGAAAGCATATCTCGATTCATTTCGTTATCTTCTACATAAAGTATTTTTGCCATAATTAGTCTCCTACTAACTCGCTATCTATTAATTTAAATCTATTTCTACCTGATTTTTTTGCCTCATAAAGTCTTTCATCTGCTTTATTGGTTAAGTCAGCCGAAGTGTTAGTTTCAGAGGAAAATGCAACGCCTCCGCTTGAACTAATTTTAATATCAATACCATCAAAATTAACAGTATTATCATTAATTTTAATAATCAGCTTTTTACAAAATTCAGCAGCCTGATCTTGATTTAAGTACAAGATTGCCAAAAATTCTTCGCCTCCAATTCTGCCAACAATATTTGGAGAGGCTATTTCTGATTCTAGTAATTTTGCGAACGAGATCAAAACTGCATCTCCTCCTGCATGGCCATAGGTATCATTAACCTGTTTGAAAAAATCAATATCAAACATAATGGTCGTAAATTCTCTGTCTTGAGATTCATTGGCTTTATCCATCGCTTCATCGAGAGCATCAAAGACTACTCTGCGATTGAAAATACCAGTTAGCTGATCGGTTGTTGCTTGAATGTGAAGCTTATTAACTAATTCTTTTTCACGTTCTCTCCAAAATTTTCTCTCTAAGGCAGCTACGACCTTTGCCAGTAAAATAGTGCCGTTAATTGGTTTTGGAAGGTAGTCCTGAGCTCCAAGCTGAATGCATTTAGAGATACTGTCGACATCATTAAACGCAGAAACCATTATTACAGGAAGGGATTCGGAATTATGCTCCTTGCGGAAAGTCTTTAGCAACTCTAGCCCATTGATATCAGGCAAAATTACATCTAATAGAATTAAATCTGGTGTTTTCTTAAAGACTTCTTCTAAAGCGGTTGTTCCATCATATGCAGTCCTACAGGATAAGCCTTGCATGGAAAGTCGTCGCTGAAGAACTTCGCAATTAGTTATGTTGTCATCAACAATTAGGATATCTGATTCTTTAATATCGTCATCTAAAGTGATTGAATATTCAATATCACCCAAAGATTTGAACAAAGATTCAGCAGATTCAAGCTGATTAGATGAAGTATCATTATTAGGGTCTATCGATTCTCCCCTAATGTAGTCGACAAATACCTCAATCGCTTTTTCTGTCTCCCTTGCTAAATTAATAATTTGTTGAAAATCTTCTAGTGCAGATTCCTCTAAATCATCCTCATAATCTTCCATTAAGATTTCGCTGTACCCTATGATTGCGTTTAAAGGAGTTCTTAGATTATGGCGAAGCTCAGAATATTCTTC